>Ga0209344_10000095_pt1 | contig 186791 bp, 174 predicted proteins | sample Cruoilmetagenom6_FD_187293 | JGI IMG/M metagenome (GOLD analysis project Ga0209344, IMG submission 187293) | Oil polluted marine microbial communities from Coal Oil Point, Santa Barbara, California, USA - Santa Barbara Oil Seep Sample 6 (SPAdes)... | ecosystem: Environmental > Aquatic >...
TGCTCCCTCAAGGAAAAGATTGAAGCGCGCTGCCAGTTGGGTTATGAGACGCCCTCTAACAGCGCTTCGTGCCAACAGACACTTCTTTCTACACAGTCTGACCGGCACCGGATGCACCCGTAGCTCAGCTGGATAGAGCGCTGCCCTCCGAAGGCAGAGGTCAGAGGTTCGAATCCTCTCGGGTGCGCCATTTCCCTTTATAAGTCAGAATCTTGCAAATCAAAAACCTTTTGGGAGAAGTGCTTACGCGCTGCTTACGCGATAGTCCCGCCACCTTTTTTCTCGGGGTGAACACCGTAGGTTCGAATCCGAAGGGTGCGCCATTCCTAAATCAGAGGGCGGCATAGTGCGGTAGTATGAATTGGTATAAGCTTCTCGTGCTTTCGCTCGCTGTCGTAGGGATAGCCGATGATGGCCCACGTATGGCGAGCATTTTCTTACATACGCGGAGGTCGAGATAAACAGTCCAACGCTTCTCTATTCACATTCCAGTCTTTAGCCGTCCTTTCCAAGCATTGGCAGTTTTGGCCTTCTTATGCGCTCGCCGAGTCTGGTCAGCACCAGCGATCCGAATCAGCCGCTGAAATGTGGGACATTCCGCATGACTCGGCTCAGGGCATTCCGCAGCGTGGAGCAGTCCGTCTCGCATGGCGACAAGCTGACGGATAGTGCAGTCAAGTTCCTCGGCTTTTGCCGAAAGCTGATCTCGATCGATCCGAGCGCGGCCATCGGGAGCAAACATTGCGCCGATCTCCTCAAGTGTGAAGCCAGCATTCTTTCCAAGCCTTATCAGCGAAAGCCGCTGAAGTACTCCGGGATCAAACAGTCGCCGCATCCCTCGGCGTCCCACCGACTCGACCAGCCCTGTCTCGTCATAATACCGCAAGGTTGAGGCGGGGACACCGGAACGTCGAGCGACTTCTGCAATATCCATCAATTCCATGCTTGACCTCAAGTTCACTTGAACTGGTATCAGTATGGGAACAGCAGGTCAAATCGAGACATGCAGCCGGGAAATTTTGTGCCCGGCGCAGGTCTCAAAGACACTGCGAACACCATGCTCGAAGAGGCCCTAATGACTAAGACACCGACGGAAGCGAAGAGGGATTCAGAGTCTAATACAAGTACCCGGCTCGCCTTCACTATCCTCGCCACAGTTCAGGGAACGCTGATCTTCACCATAGCGCTCATCATGATTCCGTTGCCGGTGATCGCGGATGAATTTTCTCTTTCTTCTTCTCAGATATTGTTGCTTCAGGTGGCGTACGGATTGCCGTTCAGCGGGTTACTACTATTCGGCGGTCGGTTGACCGACCGCTATGGCCCCCGTCGAATGTTCACTACTGGCCTAACGATCTTTGCAATCGCCTCGCTTGCTGCTCCGACCACCTCCAGTTTCGATGTCCTGATTGCCATGCGCTTTTTGCAAGGGATCGGCGGAGCGATTGTCGCGCCCGCTGCTCTTGGCGTCGTGCGGTCGCTGTACCCGGGAATGGCAGGGTTTGGGCGGGCGATGGCGATCTGGGGTGGCGTGTCAGTAGTTGGGGCCGTCCTTGGTTTCATCTCATCGGGTATGATTGCGAGCGTGGTGTCCTGGCGCTGGATGTTTGCGGTGCCGGTTGCAGTGTCACTTCTCGGTCTTGTCACCACATCAAGTCTGTTGCCAGCAACCCCGCCTGCTGATCGCACGCAACGTCCGGGTCTCGATCCGCTGGGTGCGCTACTCGCCACGTCTGGCATCATATTGTCGAGCTATGCACTGATAGTCAGCCAAGACACAATCTGGCTATCGGTCGAAGTCTTGGGGCCGCTAGCGATGGGAATCTTGCTCCTCATAGCGTTCCTAATCGTCGAACGAAAAGTCCGTGATCCGCTGCTGCCACCTACTTTTCTGCGCAATCCCGTCCGACTTAACGGGTTGGCCGGCATGCTACTTGCCGCCGCCGGTGCAACGCTAATCCAATTTGTGCTCTTACTATATCTACAGCAGATGCGTGGCTGGACATCGTTGGAGACTGCCGCTTCCTTCATTCCCTTTGCGGTCGCCCTTATAGGAACAAGCTTTCTCACCGCTTCGGTGGTCGGCAGATTCGGGGCGAAAACCGTCACCGTGGCCGGCTTTTTGATCGGTGGGGCCGGTCTCGCCTTGATTGCTTTTATCAGTCAGGACACGGAGTATTTGGAAGTTCTTTTACCAGGTCAAGTGCTGCTTGCGATTGGTATGGCGCTCGTCTTTGCGGGAGCTGCCGTACTCTCCACGGTGAATGTACCCGAGCAGCAAATGGGTCTTGCAGGCGGAGTCATGAACACGGCGATGGAGCTCGGGCCCACTGTCGGCTTTACAATCCTTATGGCGGTTGCAGCCACGCGCCCCAACGGCGTCGATGGCTATGCACTCGCATTCGGTACGGCTTCCGCAGCTTATGTCTTTGCTGCCTCAGTCGCATTAGCCGTTACGTCGAAACCGCCTGCATCTCAAGCTTAAGACCGATGCAGAACAGAAAAGGAGCATGCGTTGGAAGATGCAGCAGACTTTCTCCTTCACGCCGGAGTAATTGGAATAGGCGCCACGGCATTTATGGATATCTGGGCACTGGCACAGAAACGCCTGTTCGGCATTCCTTCGCTCGACTATGCGATGGTGGGGCGTTGGTTCGGACACATGCCTCGCGGCCGGTTTGCCCACAATTCGATCACGTCTGCCTCAGAGATAACGGGCGAAGGCGTGATCGGTTGGACCGCACATTACGCCATTGGGATCGTCTTTGCAGCTGTGCTGCTGTTCATTTGGGGACTGGATTGGGCAGACGACCCAACGCTCGTGCCGCCAGTATTCGTAGGCCTTGCAACAGTTTTTGTTCCCTTTCTTGTCATGCAACCGGCGTTCGGAGCAGATATTGCGGCTTCTCGCACGCCGAAACCGAATACTTCTCGATTGAGGAGTGTGATCGCCCATTTCTCGTTTGGCTTCGGCCTTTACTTCGCAGCAAAGAGTTGGCTCGCACTGAACTTCATAATTTGAAAGTCAGGACGAGGGCTTCGGCACGAGGCGGCATATAACGAGATGACAATTGAAATGTGCCACCTCAGATATGTTGTTGCTGCGTCTAGGCATGGTAGCTTTCGTCTCGCCGCACAGGACTTGGGCGTTCAACAATCTTCGGTAAGCCGACGCGTGCGGGATCTTGAAGATGAAATCGGCGCTTCGCTCTTCGTCCGCCATTCAGGCGGCGTCATCCTCACCCATGCAGGCAAAAAGTTCGTTCGCCATGCGCGGCAAGCTTTGAGTGAGGTGTCTTACGCTGCTGCGGTTGTCGGACCGGTCGGACGCGGAGAAGAAGGTCTCGTAAGGATCGGTATATTCTCATCATTGGCATCCGGCTTTCTGGCGCGAATGCTCAGAGAATACAGCGATCAATACCGTAATGTGCGCATCGATATTATCGAAGGTGCACCGTCCGATCACATATCTGCCGTTAGACTGCATAAACTCGATGTTGCCTTTGTTACTGGTTCGCCTTCACTAACCGATTGCGACGCAGCACAATTCTGGACCGAGCGTGTGTTTGTCGTGCTACCGGATGCTCACCGCTTGGCAGAGAGAAAATCTCTCCACTGGAAGGATTTGTGCGATGAGGAGTTTGTAGTCAGTGAGAATGACCCTGGTCCAGAGATACAAGATTTCTTGATTAAGAATCTGGCCGATATCGGCGTTCGTCCGTCGATCGAGCGCCATCGGGTGGGCCGCGACAACCTTATGCAGATTGTTTCATTCGGACGCGGGGTGACGCTCACAAGCGAATCCACCGTTGCCACGCAGTTTCCTGGCGTCGTCTACCGAATGCTGGAAAGCGAAACTCTGCCCTTCTGCGCAGTTTGGTCACCGAACAATGACAATCCTGCTTGGCGCAGGATGTTGAGTCTCGTAAGATCAACCGCCCAGCAAAATGGCGTGTGCGGCAAGAGCTTTAAGACTGATTCGAGTTGAGATTTGCGTGTGATGTTTTCTTTATATGAAGGACACGTCGAGCTTTCGCAAATCCCCGGTCGGTCTTCATGAAACGCTCGAGCATTGGCGCGATGAGCCTCGCCGGTTCGAGCGTTTGTCCGTTCTATCGGCCGAGGATCTCTGCATAGGATATCAGATCGCGATGCACATGCGCGGGCAACTCGACGGACAGCTTCACCGGCGTCTCGTCCTGGATATTGTCGAGTTTTAGCTTCGTCATTGGGAGGCTCCTTGCGGTTCAAGAATGAGGTCGCGCGTGACCATGACCCGCACCGGGTAGCCGGGCCGGATCGTCAGAGTTGGCGGGATACCCAGCTGACGTTGCACTATCGCCTCACCCGCACGCCCGATTGTGTTCTGTGTCCCGTCGCGAATGGCTTTGGCTATTTCGTCGCCGTCGTCCTCGCTGCTTTCCAGGCCGATATTGAAGATCGTCGCGAGGCCCGCTGCGAGGAGGACCGAACCCCAATGATTGTCGACGCCGTCCTCGAGCCCCGCATAGCCAGCCTGATCGGTGCCTGGCTCTCGTTCCAGCATGATGGATCGTCCGTCCGGGAAGACGATCCGTGTCCACGCGAGAAGCAGGCGGCGCTGACCGGAGGCAACGCGACTATCATACTCGCCAAGTAGGCGTGATCCCTGCGGAATGAGCAGGAAGCGTCCTGTGGGGCTGTCATAGACGTGGGATGTGACTTGAGCCGTAATCTGACCTGGAAGGTCCGATCTTAGTCCAGTGATAAGCGCGGCAGAGATGACGCTGCCCGCTTGGATGATATAGGGGCTTGGCGGTGCCTGTACCCGATCCGCTGCGGTTGTCCGCCGGTCCACTTCACGATCCAGAAAGGCTTCTTGCTGGTCCGTTGCATCCGATTGGCGTGCGGGACTGGCTGAAGTCGGGAATAAGCCCTGCAAGCCGGGGAGCGACGCAGGCGACGGTTGCGCAACCTGTCGTGTTGCCGATGTATTCGTCGTGCTGGCATCTGCAAACAGGGTCGCAAGTCGCGCCGCCTCAGCCTCTTGCAAGCGCATCTGTTCGACCGGATCGATCGCCGGTCCCGTCACAGGAACGACGGATACCGGTTCGCCCCGGCGCTGCGCCGACAAGACCGGTCGGCCCAGTTCGCCGGGAAGGGGTGGGCCGAGTTGCGGAATTGATCCGTAGTCATTCGGAAGCCGGGACAGTCCCTCAGCTTCCTGGACTCGATCAGTAGAGAACAGCTCTGACGGCCCGTCGCGTCCGTCGGGGCTTTGGAGAGCGACAATCAGGACGGCTCCAATCCCCAAGCCACCCGCCACAACCAACACCGTGATTGCCTTCCGGGATAATCGCATCACGCGTGGCGGATCAGGGCGCAGACGCAGCTCCTTTGCGATGTCATTTTCAGAACGCGTCGGCCCTTCGATCTTTTCTTCCTTCCGGTCGTCGCTCATTGGTCTGCTTCACGATGCTGCGCGGTCTCGGTCTGACTTTGCGATTGACGGCGGCCATCGGTGCGAATGATCCGGACACGTCGTTGGCGGTCGCCGAGGCGGAGCTCGGCAGCGGCGAAGAGCTGATCGACGATCATGTAGTTGCGTCGGATACGGTAGTTGACGAGTTGGCCGTCTCCCTCGGGCCCGATGATGAAAAGCGGCGGCATCTCGCCTTGCCCGATGCCTCGCGGGAATTCGATGAAGTCCTGTCGCCCGTCATCCAAGGCGCGGCGCGGCCGCCACGGCGCACGATCTCCCGTGATCCGGTAGCGGAAGTTGACGTTCGTGAGATCGATATTCCTGCCGATGGGCAGCGCTGCCTCCGCTTGCGCGTTTTGTCGTCGGAGCGCGATCAACTCGTCTTCGGGGTATTGCCAGGAGACCGAGGCCATATAGGCCTGCGGCGTGGCGCGTAGCTCCAGGTGATAGGTCCGGCGATCCGTGTTGATGACCAGGTTGGTCACAAGATCGGGCCGTGTCGGCTTCACCAGAACATGAATGCGGCGGCCGTCACCAGCTCCGCTCTCGGTATCGCCAATGATCCAGCGGGCGGTGTCACCCGCCGCGATAGGGCCGGAGCCGACGAGATTTTCACCTGCTTGCAGTGCGATGTCGGTCACCTGTCCCGGCGAGGTGTAGACCTGATAAAGAGCTCCGGAGCTGTAAGGATAAAGCTGTACGGCATTGATGAACCCATCTCGAACAGGCTCCATGCGCGCCGCTGCATTGGCGTTAGTTATCCGGTCTGCTGGATCCTCAGCTTGCGGCGACTTTGGGTCTGCATCGACCCTCATGAGCTGACCAGGCAGCGGCAAGGGCTCCGGTCGCTCGACGATTTGCACCGGCCTTGGTGGCTCCGCGATCAATGTCGCTTCGACCGGATCGTCATAGCTTATCTCGGGCGATTTGAAGGTGGCGCAACCCGCAAGCATCGAGCTCGCAAGCAAAGTGGCGATGGACAGTTTGACTGACATGCAATGTCTCATTGCGCGTTCTCCCTTGACCAGTTGATGGCGTGGACGAAGACGCCGAGAGGGTTCTTGCGGAGCCGTTCGGCATCACGAGGCGGCTGGACGACAACGCTGAGGATGCCGGTCCAGCGCTCGGTCCCCGCAAGTTGTCCGTTGACGTAGCGGCGCTCGGTCCAGGCCACGCGGAAGCTGGAATCGGAGGCGCCGATGACACTGGAGATTTCGGCAGCGACCTGAACTTCACCGATGCGGGCGAAGGGGTCGTTCTCGCGCGCGAAGTCATTGAGGGCGACGGCCCCGCGATCTGTGGTGAAGTCATAGGCGCGCAGCCAGTTCTCGCAGAGAACAATTGGGTCGGCCGGACGCTGACGGACATTCTCGATGAAACGCGCGAGGTGGAAGGCAATCTGCGGGTCGGTGGGCCTGTAATCCGCTGTGGCAGGTGCAACGGCCTGCGCGGCTCCGAGCCGGTCGACCTCGACGACGTAAGGGACGATCATGCCTTGGGTGGATTGCCAGACGACCGCCAAGCCGAATGTGGCGGTTGTAGCAAGGCAACCCAAGGCCATGAGCCGCCAGTTACGGGCTTGCACGCGGACAGAGCCCATGCGCTCGTCCCAGACCTGTGCCGCCTTTTGATAAGGTGTCGTCGGTTCTGGGGTGTTGGTGTATCGCACGCTTGGTCGCTTGAATCTCATGATCTCTCCGAAAGGCTGATGGCCGTGCCCGCTCCGCCACCGTCGCCGGAGCGGACGGCGTGAGCGGCGACAGCGGCGCCGTGTTGCAGGGATTGCTGGCGCTTCATGCGGCGCGCCCAGGCCGGTGGTCCGTCGTTCGCGGAATTTGGGGCGCTAGGGGAGTTGCTGAACTTGCCGCCGGTCGCTTCGAATGCAGCGCGAGAGCCAAATTTGTAGCTGTCCCCAATAGCGCGTTTGAGCGGACTTGCCGCGCCGGATGCACCTGCCTGACCAACCGCTGCTATGCCTCCTGCAGCTTTCCCAACGGTCGTCGTCCCGGACGCTGCACCGATCTGGAACACTGTCGAAGCCCCGCCCGCGACGGCCGACCCACCGCGCAGCGCGGCTCCGCCAGCAGCACCGGCCATTTTCAACCCAGCTAGACCGCCAGCTGCGATGCCGCCCGCTGCTAAGCCTGCTCCGACGGCTGCACCTGCGCCGAGTTGGGGGCCACCGGAAACAATGCCGTTCGCAATACCGGGCCCAAAGATGCCGAGCGCAAGGAGCGAGAGCGCGGCAAGCACGACAGCCATCGCATCATTGATGGTTGGCTCACCGACAAAGCCCGTCGTGAACTCGCCGAAGATGGTCGAACCAATCCCGACGATGACTGCGAGGACGAGAACCTTCACGCCGGATGAGATGACCAGCCCAAGAACCCGTTCGGCCATAAATGCGGTTTTATTGAAGAGGCCGAAGGGCACGAGGATGAAGCCCGCCAGCGTTGCCAGCTTGAACTCGATCAGGGTGACAAACAGCTGGATGGCGAGAATGAAGAAGGACAGGATCACAACGATCCAGGCGAAGAGCAGGATCGAGATATGAATGAAGTTCTCGAAGAAGGATACAAAGCCCATCAGGTCGGCGACGGATTCGAGTATCGGCTGACCGGCTTCGAGACCCACCGCAGCGATCCGTCCCGGCTGCAGCAGTTCGCCTGCGCCCACGAAACCACCCGTGGCGACCAGACCAAGACCGGCAAAGCTCTCGAACACAATGCGAGCAAGCGTGTTCCAGTTGCTTATGATATAGGCGAAGACACCGACGAAGAGAGTCTTCTTCACGAGCCTTCCGATGATGTCGTCATCCGCGCCCCAGGCCCAGAAGAGCGCAGCGAGCGTGACGTCGATCACGATCAGTGTTGTGGCCAAAAACGCGACATCGCCGCCGAGAAGACCAAAGCCGCTATCGATATAGGAGGTGAAGACCTCCAAGAACTGGTCGATGATGCCGACGCCATCCATGGCTCACTCCGCTCCCAGATCGTTTGAGGGTATGCTGAAAAAGAGTCGTCGGTTCTCAGCCCAGGCCGTTTGGCACTCGGTATCGACTTCAAGCTTTTCGGGGGTCAGCGTCCGGCAGCGTTGCAGCGTTTGACGTAGCGGATCTTCAGCCACCACGGCGGATTGGTGCGCTGCGTCCACCTTGAGACCGCGCTGCAGTTCGCTCACTGCCATGAGCGCCGCGATAGCGCCCATGGCGATGGCGATCCCTTTCAGCGTGGTTTCGGCGTTAAGCTTCATCGCTGTCTACCGGAACATCCGAACCGTGGTCGGTTCGTAGGTGTCGCCATAATCGAGAAATCGCGAGAGGTTCTCGCGGGCCTGCGCTTCGGCGGATGCGGTTCGGGCTGCCTCTAATGATTGTGCGCGGTTCTGCGCAGCAATCGCGGCTGTCAGGTCGGAGATTTGCTGACTCTGAAGGGCGAGCAACTGATTGCCCGCTTGGGCCGCCTGCAATGCGCCTGTCGCGGCCTGGCTTTGGCCCACCAGAGCCTGCATTTCTGTACGGGCGGTCTCGATATTGCCCACAACGCCGGCCAGGACTTTGAGCGCGTCCTCGAATCCGGCAACCGAGGTCTGCCAACGTTCCCGGGCACCGCCGATCATATCATCGAAGTCGCCCCGCGCGGCAGCGGTGCCATAGTCTTGCGTAAAGGCTTCATCAATCGTCGCCACGTCGTGTGCGATGCGCTGCGCTTCACTCAGAAGTTGCTGCGTTTGCTGAACCGAGGATTGCAGCCGGGATAGCGATGAATAAGGCAGGCTGGCGAGATTGCGGGCCTGATTGGCGAGCATTATTGCTTCATTCTGAAGCTGAGCGATCTGGTTGTTGATCTGCTCGAGCGCGCGAGCTGCGGTGAGCAGGTTCTCGGCATGGTTTGTCGGATCGTAGACGATGCCGCAAACGCCCGTCCGGCAAATCTATGTGTTCTGGTATTGGTCATGGTCGGTCTCCTTGGCTTCGATGGGGGATGTGGTTGCGTCGATTGCGGCACTCGATGGGGCGAGCAGTTCTAAAGCCCAGAGTAGGTTACGCCGCTTCAGCCAGGCGGTGGTGAACCCGTCTCGCCCGTGCTTGGCGAGGATTGAATCGATGGCGGCATGATCGGATTTTGAGGACGCGGCGGTGAAGGCCAGCGCGACCTCGCCGAGGTCAAGCGCGAACAGCCGATTGCCGCGCCGCGACTGGCAGTAATAGTCGCGCTTCGGGGTGCTGCGCGCGATGATCTCGATCTGGCGGTCGTTCAGGCCAAAGCTGCGATAGGTCGCAGCGATCTGCGGTTCGAAAGCGCGCTCATTGGGCAGGAAGATGCGCGTCGGGCAGCTCTCGACGATGGCGGGCGCGATATCAGAGCCATCAATATCTGCAAGTGATTGGGTTGCGAAGACCACGCTGGCATTCTTCTTGCGCAGTGTCTTCAGCCACTCTCGGAGTTGGCTTCCGAAGGTGGCTTCGTCGAGCGCAAGCCAGCCCTCATCAACGATGATCAAGCTGGGGCGTCCGTCGAGCCGGGCTTCGATCCGATGGAACAGATAGGCCAATACGGCAGGTGCTGCGGCGGAGCCAATCAGGCCCTCCGTCTCGAAGACTTGCATGTCCGCCATTCCAAGCGCCTCGCGCTCCGCATCAAGCAACCGCCCGAACGGCCCTCCGAGACAGAACGGGGCCATGGCGCGTTTAAGATCGTTGGATTGCAGCAGCACGGACAGGCCCGTCAGTGTCCGTTCTTCAATGTGTGCGGAAGCAAGTGAGGTCAGCGCTGACCATAGGTGGTCGCGTGCCACGGGGTCGATCGTCACACCTTCACGGCTCAGCAAACCGGCAAGCCAATCCTGCGCCCAGGCCCGTTCTGCCGGATCGTCGATCCACGCGAGCGGCTGTAGCTGCACCGCATCTTCGTCGTCCGACAGCGCCTGACCGAGGTTTTCCCAATCGCCGCCGCAAGCGATGGTCGCGCAGCGAATGGAGCCGCCGAAATCGAAGGTGAATATTTGTGCATCTGGATAGCGCCGGAACTGCAGCGCCATCAGCGCGAGCAGGACGGATTTCCCCGCCCCTGTCGGCCCCACCATGAGCGTGTGGCCGACGTCGCCGACATGCGATGAAAACCGAAACGGGGTCGCGCCTTGCGTTTCTGCGTAGAAGAGTGGCGGGCCATCCAGATGATCGTTCTGCGCTGGACCGGCCCAGACAGCCGAGATCGGAATCATATGTGCGAGATTGAGCGTCGAGATCGGTGGTTGTCGGACATTGGCATAGACGTGGCCGGGTAGCGACCCGAGCCAGGCTTCGACCGCATTCAGCGTCTCCGGGATGCAAGTGAAATCGCGGCCCTGCACGACCTTCTCGGCAAGCTTGATTTTTGCGTCTGCGGCACGCTCATCCTCATCCCAGACGGTGATTGTGGCTGTGACGTAGGCCGCACCGACGATATCGGAACCGAGTTCTTGCAGCGCTTCATCTGCATCCAGCGCCTTGTTCTCGGCATCACTGTCCATGAGCGCTGAGGCTTCATTGGTCATCACTTCTTTCAAGATTGCCGCGACGGATTTGCGTTTGGCGAACCACTGTCGGCGGATGCGGGTCAGAAGCTTCGTGGCGTCGGTCTTGTCGAGACAGATGGCGCGGGTCGCCCAGCGATATTCGAAGGCCTGTTCGTTGAGTTCGTCGAGCAGGCCGGGCCAGGTCGAGGTCGTGAAGCCGGTGATGGACAGGGTGCGTAGATGCGCGTTGCCGAGGCGTGGCGCGAGACCGCCAACAAGCGGCTCGTCCGCAAGATAGGCATCAAGATGCATGGGGGTCTCAGGCACCCGGACGGATTGGTGCAGGGTTGAGATTGTCGAATGGAGATAGGTCAGCGTGTCTTCGTCGGAGAGCCATAGCGCTTCTGGCATGAAGCCTTCAAAGAGGTCGAGTAACCGGTCTGACCGTGACCGGAAGCTGGACAGATGTTCGCGCGGGTTTGCATCTTTGCTTGGCGCATCTTCGAACAGCCAGCAGCTACTCGCGCGGCTCGTATCGTCGACTGGCGGCATCCAAGTCAGCGTCAGGAAATAGCGGCTCTCGAAATGGCTGAAGGCTTCTTCGAATTGCGCCCGGCGTTCAGCGTCTACCAGCGCTGAGACCGGGTCGGGAAATTCGGACAGCGGATAGTCGCGGGCCGGGATACGCTGTGCTTCTACAAACATTGCCCATCGCGATCCCAGACGGCGCAAGGCGCTGTTGAGGCGGGCAGCGAGCTCAGATGGCGTCGCCGACTCGAGGTCCGGTCCACGAAACCGTGCTGTGCGTTGGAAACTGCCGTCCTTGTTGAGGATGACACCTTCGCCGATGAGGGCAGCCCAGGGCAGGAAATCCGAAAGCAAAGCGGCTTCGGAGCGGTATTCGGCGAGGCGCATCATCGGCTCACACCCCCATCCAGGTCGGATAGCGAAGGTGACGACGCCCGACGTCGGCAATCTGGGGATCATGCTTTGCGGCATAGACCGCCAGCAGATGGCCGATGGCCCACAGGATGATTCCGACCAACCAAAGGCGTAGGCCGAGCCCGACAGCAGCCGCAAGCGTACCGTTGGCGATCGCGATGGCACGTGGCGCGCCGCCCAGCAGGATCGGCATGGTAAGGGCGCGGTGCACTGGGGCGGTGAAGCCCGGAATGTCGGTGGCGTCGTTCATACCATCGCACCCCCGCCGAAGGAGAAGAAGCTGAGGAAAAAGCTCGAGGCCGCGAAGGCGATCGACAGGCCAAAGACGATCTGGACCAACCGGCGCGCGCCGCCGGACGTGTCACCGAAGGCCAGTGTCAGGCCAGTGATGATGATAATCATCACCGCGACGATCTTCGCGACCGGCCCTTCGATGGATTCCAGGATCGCCTGCAGCGGCGCTTCCCATGGCATGCCAGACCCAGCAGCTTCCGCTTGCCCTGTAACAAGCAGAAAGCCGAGTGCCGCTGCCGATAGATAGATCGGTAGACGAGGATACAGGATCAGAGTTCGAGTCATTGGTCGGTTCCTTTCGAGCTGCAGAGAAGAGAATGGAGGGCGTAATCGCCATCTGCGGTCAGCCCGGTGACGCGGGCGAGTTCGGCGAGGCGGCGGTCAGTGCCACGTCCTGTGAGAATGGCGAGGACGTCGATCGTGTCGGCGATCAGGGCGCGCGGCACGGTCACGACGGCTTCTTGGATGAGCTGCTCGAGGCGGCGCAGCGCACCGATTGCTGAGCCGGCATGGATCGTGCCGATCCCGCCCGGATGTCCGGTGCCCCAGGCTTTGAGGAGGTCGAGCGCCTCGGGGCCGCGTACTTCACCGATCGGAATACGGTCGGGCCGCAAGCGCAGCGACGACCGGACGAGATCAGACAGTGTCGCGACGCCGTCCTTAGTGCGCAGTGCGACCAGATTTGGCGTTATGCACTGAAGTTCGCGCGTATCCTCGATCAGAACGACACGGTCGGTGGTCTTAGCGACTTCGGCGAGGAGCGCGTTGGTTAGGGTCGTCTTGCCGGTGGACGTCCCACCCGCGACCAGGATGTTGTCGCGTGATGAAACGGCGTCGCGCAACGTGTCGGCAGCGCTGGTGCCCATAATCCCGCTGCCAACATAATCGTCGAGCGTAAAAACTGCGACGGCAGGCTTGCGGATCGCGAAAGTTGGGGCTGCGACGACGGGCGGTAAAAGTCCTTCAAAGCGCTCGCCGGTTCCCGGCAGTTCGGCAGAGACCCGCGGTGCTTCCGCATGCACTTCGGCCCCGACATGATGGGCGACAAGCCGGACGATCCGTTCACCGTCGTCAGGTGAAAGTTCCTCACCAGTGTCGGAGAGACCGTCGCCCAGTCGATCGACCCAGAGGCGACCGCACGGATTGAGCATCACTTCGACAATGGCATCTTCATCAAGCCAGGCCGCGATGGCGGGTCCAAGCGCGGTCCGAAGCATGCGGGAACCGCGCTTGATCGCTTCTGTTTTGAAAGTTTGGTCGTTCATTGGCGGTCCCGCAATTGGTTACGGGATTGAGCAAGAAGACCGGAATCAGGTCATAGGCAACAGGTTTAGGGGCGTAGTAGTGGTCTGGCGTGTAAAGGCAGGCGAGCAAGTATTTGAGCTATTGGCTCAACGGTCGTAATTGTCCGGTGAACGGCCAGAAGGTGAATTCGCTACCGGCGTCTCAAGGCCCGCATTGCGAGCCAAGCATCTCATTCACCGCGCTCAGCAGAAACTCGTCCTGATAGTGCCCGGCTGCAAAGGAAAGCCCAACGGGGCAATTCTCTACCGTAAGAAACGGCGCGGAGATTTCCGGCAAGCGTCCGACGCCGGAAAAAGCTGTTATCGACATTGTCCGCCCATAAAAATCGCCCACTGTTTCCATTGAATTCAAACTGTTCTTCAGGGGCGCTATGGTTGGGGTGGTTGGGAAGCAGATCACGGTTCCGGAGATCATCAGCGCTTGGATGGCCTCAAAATAGCGCTCGCATGTATCAAGGCACTGCATCACCTGATTTCGGTCTAACTGGCGGACATTTTCATAGGCCATTGAGAAAGACATGCCGATTTCCGGCGCGTTACTCTCGATCCAGTTTCCGACGGTGTTTTGAAACTCCAATGATTGCAGCACCCGAAGAGCGTTTTCATTGCAGTCGCTCAAAGGCAGGTCTTGCCCGACGATCTGCGCAAAACTGATCGGTTGCAGATCAAGCCCTGTGCGGCTGGACACTTGGTTTAATGCTGCTTCCGCCGCAATACGGACTGGCGCATCAGCAATTTCCATCGCGTCCGAGAGCACAAGGATGCGCCGCAACGGAACGGGTGGGCGCATATTGCTGCGCAACAAAACGCGGATCACTGAAGCCAGATGCTCAAAACGCTCGGCAACGGCACCGACCGTGCTCACGCTTGGCATGAAGGGCAGCACACCGGCCTCTGATATCCGATGCAAGGATGGGCGCATCCCCCAAACCCCGCAAAGGCTGGCGGGAACGCGGATCGAGCCACCTGAATCCGTTCCGATGGAAAAATCGCACAGGCCATTGGCGACCGAGGACGCAGACCCGCTTGAAGACCCACCGGGAATCCGATCAGGGGCCTTTGCATTGCGCGGCGTGCCAAAAAACGGGTTTTCGCCATCAAGGCTATAGGCGAATTCATCGGCAACGACTTTGCCGACACAATGCGCCCCGGCGGCCAGAAGCTGGTCAACGCAAAGCGCATTGTACTGTGGCGCCTGATGCTGGTCGCGCCATGTCGGATTGCCATATGAGGTCTTGCGATCCGCGATGTCGATGTTGTCCTTCACCGTGAAGCTGAGACCATCGAGCGGCCCGGCCGCCAGCGGTTCTAGGGATACCCCCTCGACCAAGGAGCCGAAAGGATCAAATTTGTGCGGATCTGACATGGTATGACCTGGCTTGTGATATTGCCTTAACTCTACGCTAGAATACCAGCACACGCCATTTACTTGCGGTACAGAATTGAAGTCCTCCATGGGGCCCTGATCTGGCATTCGTGGAACTCACAGCATCGGTCAAAATGGGCTCTCCGGGTACTTTCGCCGCGCTGGTGTCGGGTGTCCGGTTCGGGGTTCATCGCCCTACCTGCTCGGCGCATGAACTGCTACATTGCGGGACGAAGCTGCCCCTCTCGCGCATCAAATGAACGTCTGCTATTCCTGCACCCATGACACAACGTAGCATTACGAACAAATTTGGAATCAGCCTTTGGACCAACGATCAGGGGCAAGGCGCTCCGGTTTTGTTGATCTCTGGCGCGAACGCCTCCGCTCTGATGTGGCCTGATGAATTTGCAGACCTAATCGTGCAGAAGGGCTTTCGCGTTATTCGCTACGACCATCGCGATACAGGTAAATCCGACCGGATCGACTTCGAAGCCAATCCATATTCGGTTGCTGATCTTTGTGAAGATGCTGTCGCAGTTTTGGACGAACTAAACATTCAAAAGGCCCATGTTGTCGGCCTGTCGCTTGGCGGCACCATCGGACAGGTCCTCGCACTGGATCACCCAGAACGGCTTCTCAGCTTGACCTTGATGATGACAGCGGCGCTTGACGTTGATTTTAGCCGGAACTGGATGCTGGCAATGGAGGGAAAGACTGTAAAAGACGATCTTCCAATACCACGGCCGGAGGTTGTGAGTTCTTTCCAAGCGCCTTTGAAAGACCCCGAAGCAGAAATCCGCAGGCGTGTTGAACAATGGAAATTACTTTCTGCACCGGGTGCCGCATTTGATGAAGCGGACTACATTGCCCGTGAGAAAGCCGATATTCAGCATTCAGGCGTCGTGCCTGCGCCGTTTGCCCACGCTTTGGCTGCACCAGTCCCGCTTGAACGAGGGGGTGAGCTAAAGCATGTAGGTGTCCCAACGCTTGTAATTCAAGCAATGGAAGACCCGCTCAATCCACCACCCCACGGTCAGCACTTGGCTGACCTAATACCTACTGCAAAGCTGGTTGGGATAGAGGGTTTGGGTCATGCGCTTCCAAAGCCAGTTTTTGCAAAACTGGCCTCATTGCTCGTTAGTCATTGGAATGGAGCGGAGAAAGCTCAAGTAGCCTCGGGAATCTAAAGCCGACCTTCGCTGCGCTGCCCAAAAACGGGAAGTCTGGGCTCTTTCGACACGTTCGCTGCAATCCGCACGAATAGCAGCTTTACCGTTCTTCATTTTTGTGATGTGAAGGCCGAAGTTGTCTGACGGCGAACATCTGCATTCAGGTCAACCTTCTGAGCGTTTACGTCCTATCGGTCGCGTTCCGATCCTCTGAAACTTCCTTCGTCAGCGTGTTACCCTTTGCGAGCCGTCTCCCAAGCGCTTCGACGAACCCCTCGTAGCGTTCCCTGCCCGACGCCTGGGCAGCCTCCCGCATGTTATCTGGTAGAGGCGGCGTCGTGGTCAGCCAGAATTTCACGAATAGTGCCACCGCTTCATTACCAATGGACTGATCCCGTTCCAATCGCTCGACTGCACGCGTGAGCCGATCGAGGCGACGGACGATGGCTGCTTCCCGCTGATCGGCGCCATCGGGGGACAGAAGCGCGGCCAGCGCTGCCTCGACGATCTGCGATTTCGAGACCTTTCGGCGCGCTGCTAACGCGTCTAACTCACCAGAAAGCGCGGGATCAAAATAGACGTTGAGACGAACCTTCTTCATCCCGGCCACCTCACAGCTCAATCCCGTCATCGGGGTTGAGCGAGGCTTGCCGCGCGACTGTGCCGAACCGGTCTCGCATGGCCTTGGCGCGTTGCGCATCGTCATCAGGTTCATCGTCGAGGGCTGCAAACTCACCGCGTGCAGGGGCCGGTTCGGGGGCGATGCCTTCGTGTTCCGGCAGGTCTGGCTCCCGCCGGATGCCACCATCGCACTCGTCAGACGCGGGTTTTTTCTTCGTAGGAGGTGACGCGGCGATTGGCTCTAGCCCGCTCCAATCATCGGACGGATCGACAGTACCAAACGTTCTGGTGTTTGTGTTCAGGTCAGGTGGTGGCGCAATCCGCGCCTTCAACTGTGGGTCGTTATAGTAGCGGGCCTTCTCCGCTCGAACCGGTGGTGACCCGGAAACCAATACCACTTCCTCTGTCGGCGGCAGCTGCATCATCTCGCCTGGGGTGAGCAGTGGCCGGGCCGTCTCCTGGCGGGAGACCATCAGATGTCCGAGCCAAGGCGACAGCCTGTGCCCAGCATAGTTCTTCATCGCCCGCATTTCGGTCGCGGTGCCGAGCGCATCGGAAACCCGCTTTGCCGTGCGCTCATCGTTCGTCGCGAAAGCGACCCGCACATGGCAATTGTCAAGAATCGCGTTGTTCTGCCCATAGGCTTTTTCGATCTGATTAAGGGATTGCGCGATGAGGAAGGCCTTGATCCCGTAGCCCGCCATGAAGGCGAGCTGGCTTTCAAAAAAATCGAGACGACCAAGTGCAGGGAACTCATCAAGCATGAGCAGGACGCGGTGCTTACGCTTCGCATGGAGATCTTCCGTGAGGCGACGACCAATTTGGTTCAGCACGAGCCGGATAAGCGGCTTGGTCCGTGAGATGTCCGATGGTGGCACCACAAGATAAAGGGTCACCGGTCGATCTGCGCTCACCAGATCGTCGATCCGCCAATCACAGCGCGACGTGACCTTGGCGACGTCGGGGTCGCGGTAAAGGCCAAGGAAACTCATCGCCGTCGACAAGACGCCAGAACGTTCGTTCTCTGATTTGTTCAAAAGTTCTCGGGCAGCTTGGGCAACAACCGGGTGCGGCTTATCGCCCAAATGCGGCGTGCGCATCATCGCGGCCAGTGTTTTCTCGATCGAGCGCTTCGGGTCGGACAGAAAGGCAGCAACGCCAGCCAGCGTTTTGTCTGCCTCGGCATAGAGGACATGCAGGATCGTGCCGACCAGCAGCGAGTGGCTGGTCTTCTCCCAATGGTTCCGGCGTTCAAGTAATCCTTCGGGATCGACGAGGATGTCGGCGACGTTCTGAACATCACGCACTTCCATATCGCCACGCCGAACTTCAAGGAGCGGATTGTAGGCTGCAGATTTGGCGCCGGTTGGGTCGAAGAGCAGAACCCTGCTAAAGCGCGACCGCCAGTTCGCTGTGAGCTGCCAGTTTTCGCCCTTGATGTCGTGGACGATCGTCGAGCCCGGCCAGGTCAAGAGCGAGGGCACGACCAGCCCCACGCCTTTGCCGGAACGCGTCGGCGCGAAACATAGAACATGCTCTGGGCCATCATGACGAAGGTAGCGTGATTGGTAGCGCCCCAACACTACGCCATCATCCACGAGCAATCCCGCATCCTGGACATCCTTCTCGGTTCCCCAGCGCGCGGACCCATAGGTTGTCACGTCGCTCGCTTCCCGGGCGCGCAGGACGGAGAGGAAGATCGCCACTCCGACGCTCGCGATACCTCCGGCGGCGGCGATGATCGCGCCTTCCATGAAGACGCGCGGCGCATAGGCGTCGTACCAGTACCACCAGACGAAAACGTTCCAGGGCGGATAGATTGGCAGGCCGAGAAGCTCTGCCATCGGTGCACCAAGTTGTGGTTGGAAACCAAGACGCCACGCGACCCATTGGGTAGCGCCCCAGACGAAAAAGACAGCGACCATTGAGACGATTATGATCTGTCCCCAGAGGATCGCGGTGGCAGGTGAGTGATGTTTCTTGAGGGGCATGAGTGTCTCCATAGTCATATGCCTAGGCCGCGCTTGCGGCCGAGCGTCCAGTCGATGCCGCCGCCAGCCGTGGCCGTGCCGGACACGGATTGGCCGAGATGCTTTTCGAGCTGAGGTTTCCAGGGGACGAGTTCAAAACCCATCCCATCATCGATCATCGCGAAGCGACCGGAGGCGAGATCGAGCCGTTGGCGATAAGTGCCTGCCACGCTCTCACCGTCGCGCGGCTTGCGGAACGGCAATCCGGTTTTGTCCGCAAGGCGCTTCGCTGCGCTATCCAGTTCACGTTGGCGAAGCGTTTTGAGAAGATCGCGCGAGAAGGTCGTGCGGTCGCCGCGCTGCGTAGCCAAACCTTGCTCGACGAGATGCGCGGCTCGTCGCTCCATCGCAGTCCGGACTTCTGCGCCAAATCCGCCATGACTGAGCGGCGCACGCGTTTTCGCAACAGCCAGTCGGTCGACCCAGGTCGCGCCGTCGGCTTTTACTTGTCGGTCAAGCGCAAGATCGGATCGACCGACCAGCGCGACACGCCGGGATGTGCCATCTTTGCCGGTCCAACTGCGAGTCTCTACGATTCCGCCTGCCGGTGTATTGCCTGTCATTTCGAGGTCGCGGAAGCGGAGGTGATGGAGGCGGCCATCCACGCCGTCGACGATTGCGTAGGCTTCGCCCGTCAGCTCGTTATGCAGCCCGCGCTCAACCAGCTTGCCAAGAGTTGGTGCGCCTTCTTGCGCTTCGATTGCGAAGTCGCTTTGCGCTCGGGTGTGACTGCCCAAGGCGCGGTGCATCGTCTTGATGATGTCGCCGCGGATCGCGAGGCTGCGCAGTGTATCTTCCATTCCGGGTTTAAGCTGCCACATAGAAGGAGCGAGCCGTTCGGTGAGGCCGAACCGCTCCAACGTCTGCGCCCGCCCAATCAACCGGCGTTTCAGTTCGCGGTCGTCAAGATCAGGTGCGCCCGGCCGCATATCCGCGATGCCCCCATTATCATCGGCGTAGGCACGCAAGGCACGATCCAAGCCCGTCCACCGTTCAGCCTTGATCTCGGTATCCAGTCCTGCTGCGATTTCCCTTTCGGTCCGCTTGCCAAGTTCCAGATCGACAAGTTCTTCGGAGCGGCCCCGCAATCCGCTGGCGATATAATCGCGCGAGATTACGAGGTCTTTGCCATCGTCGGCTTTGCCGCGCACGAGGAGATGGATATGGGGATTGTCAGTGTTCCAGTGATCGACCGCCGTCCAATCTAGCTCAGTGCCAAGGTCTCGCTCAGCTTGCGCCATGAGATCCCGTGTGAAGGCACGAAGGTCTTCCATCTGCACAGCGTCTTCGGGGGAGACGATGAAACGGAAATGATGACGGTCTCCTTCGCACCGCTCGGCAAAGCCACGCTCGTCGACGCGATCACTCTCGCGGTCGAACATTCCGGCATTCTGCCCATCACGCGTGACGCCCTCCCGTTTGAGATAGGAGATGTGTTTGGCCAGCGGTGCCGAGCGAAACTTCTGGCCGCGATGACGGACGACCCGCGCCTTAATGACGACACGGCGATGCGCGCGCGACAGACCCATGGCGGTGCGCACAAACTTACCGCGCCCAAAGCTTGAATTACCACCTGTGCCGCCCGTCGATCCAGAGAAGCGATAGCCTGTATGGCCTGCTTTCCGAGCGGCCTGCATGACTTGTCCGGCAAAACTCTGCGCGCGTTTTACAGATGGTCCTTTGTCGCGGATGCGACCAGGTCGGAGGCGGATGTCATTGTCTCGTTCGCTCATGCTATCGCGTCTCGATAGACAGGGCTGGCACGGCAAAAGACGTTATGGCTCAAGGTTTTAGTGGCTGTAGCGGCACTGCGACCATGTCCGCAGCACGCAAAAAACCTAATAACAACAGCGCTGTAGCGCCTAAGCGCGCCGCGCCTTTTATCTCGCCCTCCCGTTGTTGATCTCTCCCACAATCCTCCGAACACCGCATTCCACACGATGTAGCATGACAGGATGAGGCGAAGTGCGAATGACTGGTTCATCGGTCTGTCTCCCCCGATCGGGAGACGAAAAGCGGGTTGGCACCCTCGGTGCTGGTCTCGCTGATGTCACTCTGAGAGGAGTGATCTATGCTGCGCTGTTGGTCATCACGAGAACCGCTTGGCGGTCGATCTTCTGCTGTTGAACGGTGCGCAAAGAGCGGCGCATCCTGCCATCGCCCTGCAGTCGCGACGCGTATCTCTTGCCTCCGATCTGCATTGCCAAAGCCAAGTTGGTGCGAGAGCATGGCAACATAGTTGCGCGTTTCCCTTGGTAGTGGTCGACCTGTTCTGAGGTGATTGGCGTACCGCCCGGGACCGGCATTATAGGCCGCGAGGAAGCCCGGTGCGCCGAAGCGGTCGTACATCTGACGCAGATAGGCCGTGCCCGCGAGGATGTTGTCGCGGCGGTCGAACGGGTCCGCTCCAAGCCCGTGGGCGGCGCGAAGCTCAGCCCAGGTGCCGGGCATGATCTGCATCAAGCCCATCGCACCTGCACCACTCACGGCGCGAGGATTGTTCGCACTTTCGGCGCGTATGACCGCTCTAATCCAGCGCTCGGGAATACCAAAGCGGTGCGAAGCCTCTGCAATATACGCATCGATATCGGTAATGACGGCGGCAGTTTCCGTGCCGCGCATAACCATATCCCGTGCGTCAGCAGCGGGAGGATTGGCGCAGCCGGAAAGCGCCAGAACGGTCGCGGAGGCAGCGATAAAGCGATGGCCGGAAAGAGAAAGAAGGGACATCGCTCAGCCCTCCCGCGTTCGTAGGGGCACGGCACGACCGATGATTGTGTCTGAAGGAAGGGTCCCGAAATACCGTCCGTCCAGGCTCGAAGGTTGAGCGGCGTTGAGGAAGAAGATCTCGTCATCGTCGATCCGGTGGCAGCCCCGCCAGACGGGTAGCGGACGATCGAAACGGTCGTGCGACTTTGCCGTGGCGACGACGCGGCCATCGATCCGGATGCTGCGCCCTTGACGACAGACTTCCTGTCCGGGCAGCGCGCCCACATGCTTGATCAGTGGCACGTCCGCACCGAGATAGCCGTGTTCCAGGAGCCAGTCGCTCAGCGGCGCTGGAGGACTGACGACGACTAGATCACCGATTGCGGGCGTGTCGACGTCCCGCACAACGTAGAACCCGATCGGCACGCTCGCAGAAGCATTCCAGACGATGATGGGATCGACTCGGATCACCGCGGAAAGTGCGACAAGCCCAACAGCGGCGCTGCCGATGGCCAGCGTTTTGCGTGCGCGGGTCATGCTGCTAGCGCCCGTCGTTTAAGCCATGCGTCATGCCGTGCTGGCGTGTATGCACGCGGCGCAAGATTGCAGCTGACCCGGTTATGAATATGCCGCCAATGATCCGGACAGACGTCTTCTGGTGTGATGTTCCCGGCTTCCACTTGATCGACGGCGCACATTACGGCTTCGACTTTGGGCCAACCTGATAGACGCAAAAGACTGACCCCGCCGGGTGCAACGAACGGAACGGTGGAATAGCTGTCGCCTGCGCGCGGCGCTTGCAGGATATCGATGCGGCTCTCGACGGTTCCGTAGTCGTTCGCAGCCCAGCGAACGAACGCGAAGATCGATCCTGAATCGACCGCAACCGTGCGCTCAGAGCGGCTTCTTATCGTCTCTCCGACGATCCGACCGAAGCGCAGCCAGCGCTCGATGCGACCCTCAATCCATGTCAGATCGATATGCGTTCGCGCGCTCATGAGCGCTTCTCGCCGCTGTAGGCGGGCGAGATCGCCGCGTGGCGTTTGGCCGGGAGAACAGTGTCGCCGGTGTCATCGGACGTCGAACGTCTGTCACCCCGGCTGACCCAGGACTGCAGATCTTCGACGGAATATACGACGCGTCCGCCAATCTTCGAATAGCTGGGACCGGTGCCATAGGTGCGGTGCTTCTCCAGCGTCCGACCTGATAGGCCGAGAAAGCGGGCGGCTTCGGGCGTTCTGAGATAGCGCGGCGGCAGGCCTGCATTGGGATCGGGCATGAGAGGCTCCTCTGGTCATCAAGGCCCGTCGCGGGATGCGATAGGCGGCTGATGGACAGAGAAGCGGAGAAGGACTTGCCAGGGGGATGATGAAGATGGAATTCCATATTCGTCACCCCCAGTCGAAGGGCCAGAAAGAGTGCGAGAATGTCTCTAAGGTTGTTGAGTTTCTGCGTCAGCGACCGCCGCTGAAGCTGTTGCGGAGAGCTCTTCGAGGCGCGACAGGGATGCGATCAGAATGCAATTCTCAGGGCTTTGCGCGTGATACGGATGACCCTCCGGGATTGCCTCAAAGAGATCGATAGCAGCGGTGTAATGGCGATGCAGCCTGAGATACTTGCGCAAAACGCGCGGGTCGGAGTGCTGTAAGCCCTGTTGGAGAAGTTGTCCGATGCGTGCAAGATATCCGCCGTAAGCGTCATCTTCAGCACCGACGACTTCCACGACTGATTGCCACGACACATAATCGAAATAAAGTTCGCCATCTTCATCGTTGGCGATGAAACTGCGCACATAATCTTCCTCATCCTTGGGCGTGTGCATGTCGCCCCGGTGTTCGCGAGCGACGTTGACGACCTCCGGATCGATAATGACTCGCGGGACAATCGCTTGCCGCGACTCCATTTCGTACGCCGCAACCATTGCAGGTCCGACAACGTGTCGGTCGTCGTGATAAAGGTTGCCGACCGTCACTGCCCCGCGCAGGAGATAACCGCGACTGGCGAGATCGATGATTGTCATGGCCATCGCGTCGAGTAACCAGAACACGCCCGACATCTCATCCACGCGGTACGAGACGACGACGGAATCTGAAAACTGCGTCACCTTTCTGCTCTCAGCTATCGCATCTTCATCGATACGTCCGATAGTGTTCAATGCTGAAACGAGTCGCTCGAGCGCCGCACTATCGCTGGCAGTTTGGCTGACGATTTCACGGAACCCGAGGAAGTCCAAAAACAGGATAAGGCGGCGTTCGTAAATTGGCGTGGATTCGTTCGTCATGGGTCAGCCGAGCCTCAGGCCTTGACGCTGCCGCGTGTTAACTGGCGATCGAACATAGTCTGTTGAAGCACCGCCGATTATTGCCACAAGAAAGCGACAAATCAGCCCCTCGAGTTCAAGCGGCAGATTTTGGTTAGTGCCTATACCATGCAGGGCAAACCCAAGCGGCTCACCCATGTAGAGCGCCTCGTGGACCGAATTGTTGCGAATAGCGGCAACTTCGGTTCCGCCCGGAGCACTAGGATCGGCCCACGTCGGTACGTCCATTCCAAACCGTTGGCAGACCCAGGCTGTTCGACCAGCGTGTGACGGGCGCCTGGGTGGCTGATGCATCTCTTCGGCGAGCGCATAGCAGGCATCAAGTGCGGTATAGAGGTAGAGAAACCTCTCGAACTGAAGTGCGGGCGGATATTGGGCCAGGAAGAGCGCATGTACGGCGGCAGCGAAACGGCGGGATTGTTGCGGCGCTGAGCGGTTATCGATCCAGAATCTTTCGGCGATATCGACGCCCCGCTCTAGGCTGTCACGGACCAGAACGAAGTCGTTGAGTGTGCCAGGTTTGAGAGGCGTCGCGTCCAGAAAGCCAGCCTCCGTTGAGCTCAAACGAAGGCCGCTAAAGAAGGACAGGCTCCACAGATGAAAGGTCAGATGATCTTTATCATCGGCGGTCTCGTGAGCTATCGCGTGCGTTTTCGGGAGGCCAAAGACGCGGGCCGAATAGGGTTTCGTCCGAACTGATCCCGATATGAAATCTCGCGATTGTTGTGCAGGCGGGTAAATCCAATCCTTCTCAATACCCTGTTCGCCGCGCACATCGTTTACAACTTGCCTGCGGCCCGGCAGCGACTGGATCGTCACATCGCCGACGCTAATTTCGAGAGGATCAGGATAAAAACCGAAGTCGAGAGAAATTCTTGTCATAAGACGAGTTTATAGATCAAGGCTCTTAAGTGCCAACGACTTCGTATCGATGATGTCGGGTGAGATGGCTCGCTGAGCCCGTCCGCGGAGCAGATTTCTGTAGCCATCTTTGACGAGTTTCTGACCGTAGCGGACGTGGCGAGCGACCTGTGCCTTCAAAGCGCTGGTTTTCCATGGCTCCGAGGCGACGCGCCGCGCGCCAAAGTAGGAAATCGCGATATCTCTTAAAGTAGCGCTGTTCTGCTTTGCATCATCGGTTCGAAGCGCGCGCCCAATGCGGTCACGTCGCTGATCCGTAAACAATGCAGCTGGAATACCGCCGCATGCGAGAATTCTTAGTCGATGAGCTGTTTCGATCCGAGTGGCCCAATCTTCGTCGATTGGGATAAGAACGCCAGACGGTTTTTCAGCAATGAATGGGTCAGCAGAAACGACAACCAGACCGGTTCGAAGGCACGCCCAGTATCGCCCTCTTGGGCCGCGGCGGGCGCGCTTGATAACGTTGGATATTCGCGTTCCATCGACATTTCGGCTGGCAAACCTTCCCAACATCGCTGTGACGGCAGGCGCAACAGATGGTCTCCAATAGAGTTCTGCATCAGGCGCTTTGAGGTCGGGATCGACAGGGAAATCGCAGCCCCCATGCCGACGCCTCTATCTCGGTCATTTCTGGGAACGCTTCGCGATAGCGCGGATTGCGCCTGAGGCATTCCCATGCGAGGCCAGATGGCCCGAGGTCTTTGATGTAGTCGTAGTCTTTCGAATTGCGCCAATTGGGTGTCATTTTCGCTCTCCCAAAGTGGGGGCGCCTGGCGTTAGACGCCGGTAGACGAGCAGTATTCCCGCTTAACGGGTGCTTTTGTAGAGATGCGTAGGGCATCAGGTGATGCAAAATCCGCATCACCTGATGGTGCGCACATTGGAATGGCTATGCTTGAACAAGCAGGTTTCTATACCCTTGCACAGCCAGCCAGTGGGCACGCGCTAGATGGCTGTCGTGAACTTTTCGGGCACGCTCTGGCTCACTGTTTGCGTCAATATCGAACAGTAGCTTGGCGATTTCGAACAACCCTGCGCCGTCTGCTTCTGCGTCGAGCAACCGGGCATATAGGCGGAGTTGTGTGCGGTCGTAATTGGTGATGGTCTCGCTTTCAGGCACCTTTTCAGCGAATTTCTTGCGATCTTGATCGTCCATTTATCCCCCAGTAGGCGGCGTTGCGCCCAATTGGTTAATGCCTGAATTTACCCACTTCACGCAACTGCCTCGCCGTAGTGCGATCAACATTGACGGCTACGCGATAGTGAGCCGCGGATAGGCGGGTATTATAATACGTCGCACTAAAATACGCGATAGTCCTTTCTCTGCCGAATGGATATCCGGCAGACCTTTGGGAGTAATCTCAGGCACTACAGAACCTTAGCTGACATGAGCCAAGCCGCTCTGGCTGTGAAGATGGGTGTCGACCGGGCGCATGTGAGCTCGATGGAGCGCGGACAGCAGAACGTCACGATTATCACGCTCTGGCATGCGGCGCTGGCTCTGGGCGTCGAGCCGGATGTTTTACTGAAAGCGGATACCGCGGACGAAAACAAGCAGACGTAAGCCCCGCCCGGTCTCCCGGGCGGGGCTATGGTCCAGTTACTCGCCGTTTTTGCGGCGGGCCCGGGACCAGATGAGGCTGAAGCTTTCTTCGCCGCCTTCGATGACGGTGTCGTCGAAGAGGTTGGCGTAGATCGGCTGGGTGAAGCTTGGATCGTCCAACTTGAGGCTCAGATAGTCGCGGCTTTCGTTTGAGGTCTTGGACCAGGCGGCGCCGATCTCCGCACGGCCCACGAAGACCCGGTGGGAGGGGGCGTTTTCGCCGTTGGTGCTGTCCTCCGGGACGATGCGGACGTTCTGTGCCTGCACGTTGAGGGTGACGATTTCTCCGACGTACTCGTTGCCGGTCTTCTTGAAGGTTCCGATGGTGGCCATGTCAATTCTCCTTTGGCTTTCGATCCCGCGCCCTTCGCGGTCTCGATGGCGATCGTCCGGACCGGGGCGATCCGCCGACGCAGCCCTTGGCCCGCAGCGCAAGCGAAGGACGCCGGGGGCGGGCTTTCTTGGACCCGCAGGGTCATCCCGCGAGGAATGGGCGGAGCCCAGGGGAAGAAAGTCCAAACCCGGCGTTGCGGCTGAGGCAGTCGAGGCGTCAGCCGACCTCGGTCAGATCAGCCCATGGAGAGGCCGTGACGGGTGCGGGTGACGAGGGCATGGATTGAGAAATGACCACCGCCATCGGTCCGGGCAATGATCCGGCACCGTGCATCGTAGAAAGACAGGCTTTACCGTACAGACCGGCGAAGAACGTTGCCGTGCCCAAAAGCGCTATGGCCGAAACGCTCCTTCCCGTGAGACGGGACGCAAGGCGAGGCTTCGTTCTTGGTGCAAGTCTTCGAATGGAAATCTCTGCGACGCGCCACAAGTCGTATGACCCGAGCTTCGTCAGGCCTTCGCACACCCAAATATTGGATACTACCGTTGCCGGGGAGGGTTCAGCGGTCGTTGGCCACTGGGCTCGTCTGCGTGATCGGGGTGTTCCGTCCATCATCCTCTCCCGGGGGACCGGCGAGGCTGGCGATCCGGACCCAGGCGGTCCCGGCGACAATGACGCCACCAATTATCGCGAAGGCCAGCGTCCAGCCCTCACTCGCGCCGCCGATTTCGGACAGGCCGCGGACTGCCGAAAACCCGGCGATCCCTGCCGGAACGGCGTAGAGGCTGGCGATGAGCAGTCGCAGCCAGACGGACTGCACCTTGGCGAAGACGATCTGGCCGATGAGAAGCGTGAAGACACCGGCGAACATGCCGACGATGATCGCGACCATGGGGCCGGCGTCGGTGGCGTAGAGATGCATGCCGACCGTCAAGGCGACGACGAACGGCAGCGCGTAGACCGCGAGGTTGAACATCACAAAGACGAGAAATCCCAGTCCGATGATGCTCAGAAATGCTGACAAAAACATGGGCGGTCTCCTCTCAAAGACTGCGCCTCCACCACCGCCACGGCGCGATGAAAGCATAGCACAAATGCCGTGTTCATGGAATATTCCCACGGCGCACGACGCGATGCGCTGAAAGCATCACGGGTCATGACGACCCGCTTTCCGGTTTCCGGAAATCGTAGAGCGGAATGCCGAGGGCCTTGGCCTTGTCGGCAAGGTTGTCGGAAATGCCCGAGCCTGGGAATACGATGAGGCCGATGGGTAGCGTTTCCAGAAGCTGGTCGTTGCGCTTGAACGGTGCCGCCTTGCCGTGCCGGTTCCAGTTCGGCTTGAAGACGATTTGCTGGCATTTGCGATTGTCCGCCCAGCAGGCTGCGATACGTTCGGCACCCTTGGGCGAGCCGCCATGCAGGAGAACCATGTCGTCATGCTTGGCCAACACTTTGTCGAGGGCTGCCCAGATAGCCTGTGTGTCCATGACATCCTGACCGCCAGTGAACGCGATTTTCGTACCCGTCGGCATCAGTGGTTCCAGATCTGTTTTGCGCTTGGCATCGAGATAATCGCGGCTGTCAATCAGAGCTGCGGTCATGTGCTTGCGATTGACCTGTGAGCCGGAATACGGGTGCCAGGTTTGTCCCAGATGCGTCTCGAAGAGATCGGCGGCGAGATCGCGCATGCTTTCATAACCGTTTCGTTGTTCTGTAAGAGTGATGCCTTCGGCGGTGATCCGTTCTAATTCCACCGATCGAACTTCGGAGCCGTCCTGCTGACGGTGACCGCGTCTTTGTGCTTGTTCGTTGTCGTCGAGCTTTCGGTCGATCCGGGACGCCATGCTGTGGAAGACATTCGTCGTGGACCAGAGTAGGTCTTCGAGATCGGGTTCCAGACGCGTGACACCCAATGCAACCACCAAAGCGTCGAAGATGTCCGTCAATGCGCCTTGAACCGTATCGGGTTCGGGCAAAGGTCGCGGGTCGGGTTCATCCGAGAAGGGGCGGTGACCGAAGAGTTGGAGCTCGTCGAGCACCAGCGCTGTCGCCGAGCGGGTTTGAGGATCGTGATGGGTCATGTTGTGTGGCCTCCTGTGCCATGTGACCGCGCCCCGCGCGGCCTTCATAGGCGTCAGGAAAGCGGGGACTGACCGGGCTTGCACCGCCGCGCACTCGCGGCGGCCGAAGCGCATGCGGAGGATGGCGGAGGCGACGCCGTTTTGGATCGCGATGCAAAGCTGGATTTATCCGGCGGCGGAAAACGGTGGCGGCGCAGCCATTGCCGGGCCGGGCGGTTTCCGCTCCGTCTCGCCCTTCTCAAGAAGGCCGGGGCGCGGCTCTTCGGTTGGAGGTCACTATGAGGCATTCGCAAACCCATCCGTGCTTGGGCATTAGCTTGATGCTGGGTCCCGCAGTTCCTTGACGTCGATCGGTGCGAGCTGTGCCCGCAGATTTGCCCGCAATTCGCCAAGACCGGCGTTGCGAAGATCATCGTTGAAGTCGCCGCAGGCTGGATGGAGATGGATCGTCTCGATGCCTTGCGGTTCAGTGAGTTCTGTCAGCGTTGCTGCGGCAGTTCGACCTGCAATATCCGCGTCAACGGCAATATACAGACGCCGCAATTGGTCCGGAGGACGAAATGCGGCCAGATGATTGCCTGAAAGGGCCGCTGCCGTTGGCAATGTGGGCAGTGCCATTCGAAGCGACAGCATGGTCTCCAATCCTTCTCCCACGACCATGACATCTGCCGCATCTCCGAAACGCACCGCATGCCCGAGGAGATTGCCCATCGCTTTGCGGTTCGGGTCACGCGGGGCCTTGGTCGCCGTTTGCGGACTGAGCCAGGTTCGATGCATGCCTGTGAGCGTGCCATTGTTGTCGGTGACTTTTGCCAAAAGCGCTGGCCAAGTTTCGGGCTTGGGCGCTGGTGGCTGATCGTCTCGCCAATAATAGCACCGGGGATGGAAACGCAGTGATGCCGTCAGTGCAACGTCATTCAAACTCCGGTTGGCCAAATAGCGCTCGGCGACTGTGCCTCTGATTGGCTTGCCCATGGCCCAGAGCCTTCTCGAAGCCTCCGGTGATCCTAGTGGGGCAGCATCGCGTGGAACTCTGGGTGGAGGCTCGGGGCGCGGCAGATTGAGAAATCTGCGCGCTTCCTCGAGCGTGTCCTTCAGTTCACCGAGACTTAGGTTGAGGGCAATCAGGTCGAGCAAGTCGCCATGCTCGCCCGTCGCGGCGTCCGTCCATTTTCCTGCCGCCCCCTTGCCTGACGTTGGACCTGCAAGGCGAACGTATAGGCTGCGTCCTGGCGTGTTGTGTACGTCGCCGACCAGCCAGTATCGACCGTGCTTCTTACCGTTTGAGAGATAGTGGCGGCACACGTCTTCTGCCTCGCGGCTAAGCCGTTGTGCCAGACGTGAGGCGGGCGATTGCATAGGCCTCTCCAGTTCTGAGGATAAAAAAGGGGCCTGCCGCATCCGACAGGCCCCAAGGTCGAGGGAGTTTTTGGGGGAAGGGTCTCCCTCGGTTGGTGGTCACCGTCGTCGAGAGGATTTGGCGAAGGCGACGTTGGCGACAGATTCAAGATCGCGTATTTCCGCGATATCGACCATCGACCATGCGCCGCCAAACGCCTGTCTTCGCGCGACTACTCGGCGGCTTCGAGAACAGCGGGCTCTTCGGATGCGTCCGTCTCGCTTACCTCTTCGTTTTCCTGCACGTCGCCGTCATCGACGATCTCGAACTCCGGTTCATCGGACTGTTCGATCAGCGGCGGTGTCCGCAGCGGACTGGGCAACCAGTCGGTGCCCGCAAGCAGCTCTGCGGCGGCTTCCACCATCTCCGGTTTCTTGAACCCGGCGATGCGCTCGGCGTCCTTCTCACCCTTCGCGTCAGCAACCGCTGCGAGGATTTGCGCCTTGGTCACCCGGCCAAGATAGCTCGCCGCCGTCGGCGTCCAGCCAGCCTTCGCCATGTCCAGCCCCAGCGTTGCTGCCAGCACGTCCGCATGGGCGATCTGACGCGGCTTGCGGTAGTGCGGTTCCTGCACTGCGTTGACCGTCATCGCCACGCAATGGGCGAAGAGTGCGTCGCGGCTGTCGCTGTCCCATTCGGTCAGTGCATTCCACAGGTCTTCCGGGCCTTTCGGCAGGTTTGCCGACCAAGTCTCGACCGCGAGGTCGATCGACTGCGCGTATCGCGTGTCGCCGAGACCGTCGGCCTGCGCCCCGAAATGCATGGATTTGGGGGTGATCTCGATGCAGCTGTCCTGGCCGTAGTGGTAGAAGAGCTGCAGCACCATTGCGTGGAGACAGGCGAGCATCGCCAGCTGCGGATCGTTCGAGAGCGCATCGCGAAGCGCCATCGTTCGATGAACGGTCAGATCGCAGAAAAGTCGGTCGGAGAGCGGCTTGGTGCCGTCATCGTCTTCCTCCTCGTCGGGATCAACCCGTTGTTCAGCATCGCCATCGACCACATCGTCGGCAACCGGATTAGCGGTCTCCGTGTCGGAGCTGTCGTCACCATCGACCGCCGGTTCGTCCTCCGGCCGGACATAGCCGCGCTCAACGCGCAAATTGCCCGAACTGTCGATACTGACGAACGCGCCAGCGATCCCGTAGTCTTCGGACTCGAACCGGATGGGGCGATCCTGAAGCGTTTCCATAGCCGTCTCGATCTCGCCGAGCCGCGCGTGGATCTCTTCAGGCAGTTCGTCCGCCGCTGCATGATCGTCTTCGAGCTTATCATACTCGGCCTTGAGCGCAGCGTAGGTCTTGTCTTCCTCGTCGGACATCGCCTCGGCTTCGCCGCGAATGCGCCGCAGGTCGTAGGTATGGCCGTAAGGAAAGTCGGTCGCGATCTCGATCCACTTCCAGCCCTCGGCACGGATGGCTTCAGCGTCCTCGTTCAGCTTTTCGCTGACCATGGTTTCCAGAAGCGCCGCGTCTTGTAGCCAGCCGCCATCGTCGGTCTGGAACAGATCGCGCAGGATCTCGCCTCCGGCTTCAACATAATTGTCGAGCCCGACGAATTGCGCCCGGCGATCCGATGCACGGACAGCGCCTTCGGTCAGCATGCGACGGATTTCATAAGGCTGCTTGGAATAGTGCTGCTTGAGCGCTTCCCAGACCTGTTCCTGCCGTTCGTGGTCGGGATTGACCGTGAACGCCATGAGCTGATCGAGAGTGATCTCTTCTCCGGCATAGGCGGTACGCAGGCCCTCCGAGACGGCCGCGAGCCGCAGGCGCTGCTTCACGACGCTGGCAGACACGAAGAACGCCGCGGCGATCTCTTCTTCTGATTTGCCTTTCTCGCGCATGGCCTGGAACGCGCGAAACTGGTCGAGCGGATGCAACGGCGCACGCTGCACGTTTTCGGCGAGGCTGTCTTCCTCGGCCAGCCCATCTGTCCGCACAATGCAGGGCACAGGCGCGGTGCGATTGAGGCGCTTCTGCTTGACCAGAAGTTCGAGCGCGCGGAAACGGCGACCGCCCGCCGGAATCTCGAACATGCCGGTCTCGCTGCCGTCTTCGGCCAGAACGGGCCGAACGGTCAGGCTGGCGAGCAGTGTGCGGCGCGCGATGTCCTCGGCCAGTTCCTCGATCGAGACGCCAGACTTTGTCTGACGCACGTTCGACTGGCTGAGCAATAGCTTGTTGAAGGGGATGTCGCGCGAGGCGCTGAGGGTGATTTTCTTGGACTTGGTCATGGATTTTCTCCGCGACGGGCGGCCGAGAGACACTCTCTCTGACCTCCAAACCCGTCACGAAAATCCCGGCCCACCTCTTCCTCTAAGGAAGCGATGGACCGGGTACGGACGGTACCGAGGGAGCGAAACGCCATGGCTAAGCGGCAAGCTCCAGCAACTTCTTGGCGCGTGTCTCCATGGTGAGGCGCGCATCCTGCTGGGGTTTGGACCGGGCCACCGCTGTAATGCCCTGAACGAAGTCGAACACGCTTTCGGGCGGACGGCCTTCTTCGGCCAGCACGGTCTCGACGATTTTGCCGCTTTCCGCCTTCGAGAACCCTTGCTTGCGCAGGAAGTCCGTGCGGTCCTGATCGCTGCGCGCGACGATCCGTTCGCGTGCTGCGCGGATGCCCTGAGTGAAGGGGCGCGGCGAGGAGTCCGCGAAGTTGGCAAGCGCAGGTGCCGCCTCATGCGCGAAGCGGTTGGCGGCATATTTGGAATGCCGGATGCTGATCTCCTGAAAATCCTCGACGCCCCAGAGATTGCGGTTCTGGCATACGGCGCGGAGATAGAAGCTGGCGATCCCGAGCGTCTTCGCGCCGACTTCGGAATTCCAACAATAGAAGCCGCGGAAGAAAAGGTCAGGTGACCCGTCTGGCAGCGAGCCCGCCTCGATCGGGTTCATGTCATCGACCAGGAACAGGAAGACGTCCCGGTCCGAGGCATAGAGCGTCGTCGTGTCCTTAGTGACGTCGACCTCTGGGTTGTAGATGCCGGTTGACCAGTCGAGCACTCCGGGCACCTTCCAGCGCGTGTCGCCCACACCGTCTCCCGCGATCCGCTGCACCGCCGAAACCAGCTCGTGGTCGTGGATGCGCCCATAGTCGGGACCAGTGACCGCACGCAGTTCGGTGCGTCCGTTGGCGACCTCCATGGTTTTGACCTGCTCGGCGCGGTGTTTGGTCAGCCCGTATTGCAGATTTATGCCCGCGAGCGGTGCCGGAAGCTGGCGCATGTAGGCCGCAGGCGCGCCTACGAGGCTGGCCAGTTGGCCGAAGCTCCAGTGGGTCGGCGCGACCGGGGCTTCGGCGTCGGGTAGGATCAACGCCAGTTTCTCTGGATCGTCGCGATGGGCTTCGACCCGGATCGCCGCGCTCTCGACCGTGCGTGTTCGGCTCTGGTCGGCGCGGCCCTTGACCGACGCGTAGAGGTCCGAAAGCGAGAGGTATTTCTCGTCTTCGGGCCGCGAGAACCACTCGGATGACACCCGCCCGTTGTGCCCACCACGGGATACATCCACCTTGTAGCCGCCGCTCTCGGGGCGGCCGTCCATGATTTCCATTGCTGTCATGACTATTCTCCATGACGGGCGGCCTGGGAGCCTCTCTCTCGACCTCCAAACCCGTCACGGCGACAGCCGCAGGCCTCTTACTCTAAGATATCGTCGAGCCGTAACGCCTTGATCCAGTCTGAGCCCTCACCGTCCGCGTCAAGGATGGAAGCCCGAAAGGGGGAAGACCCAGCTGGGCTTCCGCTCTGCCGATAGCCCGGCCCGCCGGGAGACGCTCCACCTCAGGGTGCTAGTGATACAATACCCCCAAACACTGGCTCTGAAACTGAAGGAAATGTATCGTAGGGTTCAGGCGCTAGCGCTGAGTTCTTTGGACTTTTTCTGGGCGTCTGTGATCGCAGCCTCGACCTCTGCAAGGTTCGCCAACCTTATCTGAGCGCGAGCAGGATCTAGGACGTCTAAATCAAGGTTGTGCCGCTTTATGAAGTAATAGGCCAATGAAAGCCGCATCTCGATTTTGCGAACCCCGCTACGCATATCATAGTCCCGGGCAATCGCGTCGCTTTGTTCCGTGCTCAGATCAGGATGCGGGCACAGGTGCAGTTTGATTTTGCTTCGCCAAGCTAGGTCATGATCAGGATTGAAGCGGGCTTCCTTGTGCTTCCCGAGCCTCTTTATCCGTGTCAGGACGAAGTCGCGGAATTCTTCGCGTTCACAACACCAGGCCCGCGCATGCCAACGATGTCCGTCGAATGCCAAAGCGTGTGGCGCTATATCTCGCCATCTTGAACTGGTGAGCGACTGATACTCGACAGCGACGGCCTGTTTTGTTCGAATAGCGCCAAGTATAGATCTGAGAACCTCCGTTCGAACGTCTCGGACAATCTCGGGCGCGACATCAACCGCTGGCATTTCGCGGAACTGCAAATCATCCCGCCTCAACACGCCGTTCACGAAGGCACGGAGCTGCAGCAGCAGGCGGTTGGCGGAAACTTGCAGAAAGCGAGGCTTCATCGCTTCCGTAACGACAAATCGCTTCTCTGTGGCGTTGTACTCGATGTTTTCGCCAGCAGCGTCACGGTAGTTTTTCAGATCAACTGAAGCTTGCGGTGTTGAGATGCCAAATCGCTTTTCGAGGTCGCTTCGGTTCAAGTGCCCTTCCCAGAACAGACGCCACTCGATGAACTCAAATCGCGGTGCAAGATTGCGTCCTGGAGACGTTGACTCTTCTGACATAACTAAACCCCTCGTGGTTCTTGACAGGAATAGCAGCTATACCCATATAGTTTCAATAGTGTTGATGCGAACTGGGGAGATTCGGATCGAATAGCAACGACCAAGCAAGAGGCTGGGGGCATGAGTAGAGACCACGTATCGCACAAAGAGATCGCGCAGTTTGCAGCTGATCGCGTAAATCTGCCCAAAGCGAAGGCAGACGAATACCGTGCCCAGGCTCGGCGTCTGCGCGAGAAACTCGAGGGGTATCTCAACGAGCATCCGGATTTCACGCTTCGCAAGATGCTCTTGTCAGGAAGTTTGGCGAAGGGAACCGCGCTCCGATCACTGAATGACATTGACGTTGGTTGTTACGTGAGTGGAGCAGATGCTCCACGGGACGTCGACAAACTCCTCAACTATATCGCCGAGCGTCTGCGGAAAGCGTTTCCAAATTTTTCGCCGGATCAAGTGCAGCCACAGACATATTCGGTGACGGTATCCTTCAAGGGAAGCGGTCTCGACGTCGATATTGTTCCCATTCTCTACAGCGGTGATCCGCAATGGTATGGCGATCTGGTCAGTCAGGAAGATGGCTCGTTCCTGAAGACCAGTATCCCCTTGCATCTAGATTTCGCATCCAAGCGCAAGAAGGCGCAACAGACCCATTTCGCACAGGTAGTGCGACTGGTGAAATTCTGGGCCCGGCGCTTGAAAAACGAGGACGCCAACTTTCGCTTTAAGTCTTTTATGATTGAGATGATCTTGGCGAAGCTCTGCGATGATGGGCTCGACCTCAGCGACTACCCTGAGGCCCTGCAGCATTTTTTCACATACATTGCGAAGAGCAATTTGCGGGAACGGATCGTTTTCTCTGATTACTACGCGCCGTCCAGTGTGGGATCGCTCAGTGACACGGTCCAGATCATTGATCCGGTGAATGCCGACAACAACGTGGCGAGGTTGTACACCGCTTCTAACGCCGACGCGATTGTGGATGCAGCATTGGACGCTGGAGAGGCGATAGATGCCGCCTTGGCCGCCCCGACAAAACAGCTGACCGTTGCTTATTGGCAAAAGGTCTTCGGCTCATCATTTCAGGTTTGAGGTAGCAGGATGTCTTACAGCCTTACAGTTTCCGAAAGCACCACCTTCACGGTGACGCATGCTCGTCACATGGCGGCCAAAGTGGCCACCGACCTTAAGCGGCTTCAGCGGCTGTATGGGAGACCGAGCGATAGCAAGATCGCTGATTATGAGGGCGAAGCCATAGCATTGATGAAGGCCGGCTATCTCGACTACGTTTGGTACGGCTTCAAGCGCAACGGCCTCTGGATTGAGCCGACTCTCAAGTATACTGCGCAGGATCTCTACAGCGGGTCCGTTGATGATGATCCGGGCAAAATTCGGCCTGGGGCCGATATTTCCGGCGCTACTTTCTATAGTTTTCTCACGTACACCAGCTCTTGGGACAACCTGACAAGCAGTGAACGAGAGGCCTTCAAAAATGGGCTGCCACATTACCGCGGCAGTGCCGACGAACCTGCCGTCGATGGATACCTTTCTAGCGACAGAACATATTCCTCGGGCGGGCGGTCGCTTGACCGGGCAACCGTGCGGAGCTTTTGATGGACAGTAAACCTGCTTTGGATGAGCTCTTCGATCGGCGGATCGTCTATCCGGACTTTGAGCCGCAAGAGCGACTTGCAAGACTTGTCGGGCTAGATGCGCAAAAGGACAGACTTTCGAAGGTCCTTGCGCTGCTGGTCAATCCCGGTGGGCTGGCCGATTGGGCTGATCGGCATCATCCGGGAGCATCGGCGTTGTTAGATACAGTTCTGCGCAGGCCACCGCTCGTCGTATTGGCTGGTGATGTGGGTTCGGGCAAAACCGAGCTTGCCGAGACCATTGGCGACGCGGTCGCTCGGCAGGAAAAGATCGACCTGACGCTTTTGCCCCTTAGCTTGTCAGCTCGCGGACAGGGGCGTGTCGGCGAAATGACCCAGCTCATTTCCACGGCCTTTGAGTACACACTCCAAGAAGCCGGAAAGTTTGCATCGGGTGGCGGGCGAAGCCGCGGCGCTGTTATCCTGCTTGTCGATGAAGCAGATGCATTGGCGCAGTCGCGTGAAGCGAGCCAGATGCATCATGAGGATCGGGCTGGGGTGAATGCCTTTATCCGTGGCGTCGATCAAATCGCGAACGCGAAATTGCCAGCTGCCATCATCATGTGCACCAATCGCCTGAATTCGCTGGACCCAGCAGTCCGGAGACGAGCTGCGGACATCTTGGAGTTTTCAAGGCCGAACGATGCTCAGCGGCAATTTGTACTTTCGTCGCGCTTGGAACCCCTTGGCCTCAACGCACAGCACATGAAAGCCTTGGTTGCAGCAACCGGCCCTGCCGACGGCAAATCGCATGGTTTCACGTTTTCGGACCTGACGCAGCGGCTCATTCCCGCACTTGTTTTGGATGCTTACCCCTCAAGGCCCGTTGACGGCGCGCGCGCAGTGGAAATTGCGCTGGGAATGTCGCCGACGCCGCCATTTCAGGATGCTCCAGTTGGCGGTTAGGCTAATGATATGACGCAAGCAGTTACCGTCAGACGGGATGGGGACACTTATCAAGCGCGTCAGTTCTGGCTGCGAGCCGCCCGATTGCTGGATCCCGGCAGCCCGATTATCCGCGTTGGTTTCGAAAGTGGACCTAAGAGCTTTGATGATGTCTGGGTGGAATATGCTGCCGATCGGGAGCCAAAGGACTCCTCCGGCCAGTCGCTGAAACGCGAGCATATGCAATGCAAATGGCACGTCTCGCCCGGGACCTACGGCTACTCCGACCTTGTGAATCCGGAGTTTATCAATGCCAATGCCCGCTCTCTGCTTCAGCGCGCGCGTGATGCGCAGCTGAAAAATGCTCCAGACGGGTCCGGCGCTCAGTTCAAACTGGTGACGAACTGGCAGCTAGATCGTGCTGATGCGCTCAATCCTGTGATTAGTCAGCGGTCAGGAGCTATTCGGCTTGATCGCCTTTATGGGACCAAGACGGACAACAGTGCTGTTGGCAGAATTCGAAAGGCCTGGCGTGAGCATCTGGACATTGATGAAAATGAGCTGCGGCTTCTCGCCAATACGATGGCATTTGGACATACCTCGGAAACTTTGAGCGATCTGCGCGATAGGTTGGACATGCTTTTCGCCTTTGTTGGGCTGCGCCGAATCCCGCCGCATGAAAGCGCATTCTTCTACGACGACTTAGTATTTCAGTGGATGGGTCAGGGGCACGTTGAATACGATCGTGAAAGCTTCAAAGCTCTGTGCGCTCGCGAGGACCTATTCGGCGTGTCTTCCGAACGACCGAGGGTATTTGGCGTGAAATCCTTTGAGCACGCGTTCGACCGGCTGGAGGATCGATGTGATGAAGTGCTCAATTTCGTCCCGGTTTTTGATGAGCGGTTTATAAGAGACGACGCAGATTGGTCGGCTACGCTCTATCCTGACCTATCCAGATTTCTCCGATCTGCAGCAAATGATCGACCAAGACTGCGGATAGCGCTTGATGCGCACATGACATTGGCTTTCGCTGCCGGTAGTGTTCTCAACATCAAATCCGGACGGGCCGTAGAACTGGAGCAGCGAACGATAGGGCGGAGCGTATGGGCCGCGGACGATGTTCCGGCTGATCCGTATTGGCCGACACTCGATCCGACTATGATCGAGATGAGGCCTGACGCCCCTGATATTGCGGTGGCCTTTGGCATAACCCACGACATCACCGGAGATGTCCAGCGATACGCTGAAGATCATCTTCCGTCCGTTGGGCGATTGTTAGTCCTCCGGCCCTCGACGAGTTCAGGATCGCAGTTTGTTGCCGCAGGGCGGCACGCATTTGATCTCGCGCAGTCTGCGAAGGAAGCGATGCGATCAGCAGACTGCGGACAGCCGCCCGGGTCGGTTTCTCATCTGTTTGTCGCCGCACCCAATGCGTTGACTTTCTTCCTTGGCCAACAATCGCCAGTGCTCGGGCGCGTTTGCCTTTATGAGTTCGACTTCGAGGGGGGGCGTGACCGCAGCTACCGCCCATCGCTGAGCCTCCCGGTTTCGACGCGATAGCGGCTCTCCTTAATCTATGTCCGAAATATGTAGCAAATTTCGGACTCGCGTGCGTCCGGAGAATGTGGCATATTTCGGACATGATCACTCACGATGCCCAGCAAAGTTTGCCGACACTCATCTTGGATCGGGTCGTAGCCGAGCCAGCAAAGGTTTGGACTCCTGTGGATTTTGCCGACCTAGGTCCGCGAGAGGCAGTCGACAAGGCGCTACAGCGCATGGTCAAATCAGGCGAGCTCCGACGCATCGAACGCGGTCTTTACGATAAGCCGAAGATGAACAAACTGACCCAGAACCGCTCGGTACCAGACTATCGCGCGGTTATTGAGGCTGTTGCACGACGCGATAAGGCCCGCTTTGTCGTTGACGGGATGACGGCAGCCAACACCTTGGGCCTTACAAATGCTGTGCCAGCGAAGATCGAGGTCCTCGTGGATGCACGCTTGAAACCTATCGAACTTGGAAACCAAAAAATTGTCTTCAAGCATGCTGCACCAAGCCGTCTCTATTGGGCCGGACGACCTGGCATGTATCTCGTGCAAGCGCTGTACTGGATCCACGACGCAACGCAAAGTGAAGTTGAGCGTTCCAAGCTCGACCGCACTATTCGGAAGCTTTTTGCAGACGAGAAGAACGGCCTACAACTTACCGAAGACTTGCGCACCGGCCTAACAGCGATGCCTATCTGGATGCAGGAGATATTGCGCAATCCACTCGCTGCGACCCGCGCGGGGTCGCAAGAATGAGTACAGATGCCTTCAAGGAAATCATTCGCGCGGAACCGGCAGATCGTGCGGACTTATTTCTGACGACTGCCCAGCGTCTGGGCGCACCGCTCATAAACATCGAGAAAGACTTTTGGGTGTGCTGGACACTCAACACACTCTACCATCGACTTACTGGCAATGGACCACGCCTTCTCTTCAAAGGCGGCACGTCTTTATCAAAAGCCTATGGTTTGATCAGCCGTTTCTCGGAGGACATCGACGTCACGGTTTTCCGAGATGATCTCGGCCATCCGGAGACCGCTGCGGAAATTGCGGCGCTGTCAAACAAGAAAAGGAAGGCTACTCTCGACGCAATAGCAGCTGACTGCAGCAATTACATCACGACTGACCTTCGTGCCTCGGTCGCTGAAATTCTCGATGGCGACACGGAAGGCCTGGGCCGCGTGGAAGTCGATGAAAGCGACGCGAGCAATCAGACCTTACTCGTCTGGTACCCACGGGTAGACACGTCCGAAACAGCATATGTGCAAGCGGCTGTGAAGATTGAGTCCGGAGCGAAATCCGCGCTTGATCCGAACCAGCCCCTTACGATTACGCCTTATATCGACGATGACCTTGAGTCATTTGATCTTAGCGTACCGGGTGTCACGACCATTGATGCAGAACGGACGTTTTGGGACAAGATCGTCATTGCACACGGGCTACGCAACTGGTTCGAGCGACGTGGTGAATTACGTCAGGACGGGCAGCGAATTTCGCGACACTATTACGACCTGCATTCGCTTCTAGCGTCGGAGATTGGCACCGCAGCGCTTGCTGATCTGGATCTCGGGACGGATTGCATCGCGCACGCAAAGACATTCTTTAGTAGGCCGGATTTCGATCTCGCGTCCGCTGCGCCAGGTACATTTTCCCTTAGACCCGTTGGCGACATGATTGAACGACTGGCTCGTGATTATGACAATACCCAGGCCATGATCTTCGGTGATGCACCCAACTTTGAAGACATAATGTCATCAATCGGAGAAATCGAGGACAGCCTGAATGCTCCGGGGGAGGGTGCCGACGAAAGCGATGGCCAGGGACGTGACTAAGAAGACAAAAAGCTCGAAGCCGCGCCGTGATGCAAAGCCATCGCCCAAACCGGCCAAGGCTGCATCTAGGGCCGGATCTAATGCAGGCCGGGGCTTTCGTTATCAGGACGCCGTTTCCGCTTGGTTAGCGGTAGAAATATGGGCTGGTCAGCGAGCGCCCGCCATCGTGATCCCGGAAGGTGGTGACGATATTGAGCTACGTGGCGAAGCAACGAGCTTTGTTCAGGTCAAGAGTCGACGCGTGCACCTTGGAGACTACCGGGAAGGCGAGACAGCCGGGTACATAGAGGATCTTCGGAATCGGTCGCTCGGCACCGCACCGCAGCCGGGCCGACTGGAACTCGTTCTTGAGCGGGAGGTGGCAGGCCTCAGCCCCCTCGACGACCACCCCACTGTCCGCGCAATCGAAGGTCCGATCAGCACCAGAATCTTGAAACTTAGTGGGGCCTACGATCTTCTCCCGAGAACGTCGATCACCGTGGCGACCTCACCGCAGGAGTGGGCGATCAGCTTGATCGTAAATCGGCTGAGCTGCGCTCCGATCGCGGCCCAGATGTGCTTTGCCGATCTGCTTGTTCGCGTGGGTTCCTTGGCAGATGCCAACGGCAGGTTGGAGACAGAGAACTACCGTGGCCTTTCGATATCTGACACCGAAACATCAATCCGCGATGTTTTGGCCGCTATAGATGTTGACGCGATCGAACGCGCCCTGAGGGAAGGAGTTTGTGAACCAGTCGATTTCCTCACCCCTCTCAATGATCCGAACTTCTATCTCGGGGTCGATGTAGAACCCGGCCACATCGCAGCGGGCCTGGTATCTGAACGCCCCCGAAACAGAACGGCGTTGGTGGAAGGCATTGAACTACGCCGTGCCGCGTTGATCGTCGGCCCATCAGGTGCTGGCAAGTCCGCTTTGATGTGGGAGGCCGCCAATACTTTGCGCCATACGGTGCGATGGTTTCGTATCCGTCGCCTGAGCGCGGCGGATATTCCATCTCTGCGTCAATTACTACGAACGTTTCGCGCCTCAGAAGACAGTCCCGTGGGCTTCGTCATGGATGATATCGGGCGGAACGGGCCGGAAAGCTGGGGCGCTTTGCTCAAAGAAGCGATGTCTGTGCCCGGCGTCGTCCTGCTCGGTTCGGTCCGGGAAGAAGATGTCACGCTGATTGCCGAGCGCGCCCGTGCAGCCGAAGTACGCGCCGATCCCGACGATGAACTCGCAGAACGACTCTGGCGAGAACTGCGCGAGGCTGAAAAGACGAACTGGGCGGGTTGGCGCGAGCCGTGGAAGATGAGCGACGGCCTTCTTCTAGAATACGTCCATATCCTGACGCGCGGACAGCGGATGCACGAACTTCTCGCTGACCAAGTTGCGGCCAGAGTTTCAGATCCGAAGCGTTCCCTTGAACTTGATATTTTGCGATCCGGAGCCTGGGCAGGCGCAGCAAACGCTGAAGTTGATGCATCGCGGTTGGCGCGCGCTCTCAGTCAGCGAGGCTGATCTGTCACGCGCCCTACAGCGCCTCATCCAGGAACATCTGATCCGCTCGCCTGCTCCGGGCGCGGTCACCGGCCTACACAGGCTTCGATCCGAAGAATTGTTGCAGCTCACACACAATGCAACATTGCCGACCCTCGAAACGAGCTTTGAGCGGACGGTTGCAAGTGTGCCCGCCATCGATCTCGCGCCTTTGGTCGCGGACACGCTATCTAAGCGGCGCTTACCTGTTCCGGCGGTGCTCAATGGCTTAACTGCCCGCTTGGAGCGTGAACAGGATGCGCGGGCGTTGGCTTCAGCGCTCCGCGGTCTGGGTTCGGGACGCGTTTCTTCGGGTGTCGACGAATGGCTGGACACGCCTGAAGCGCGTGCGTTGCCGCGAACGCAAGTCGGCAGCGCGGCAATGCTCGGGATTGCGGATATTGATCTGGGTAGTCTCAGCATCATCCCGGAGTTCCAGGCTGCGGCGGATCGACTTTCGCAGATCAAAGGTTCGCCGGAAGATGACCCTCGCCGCTTGTTGATGGACCGTATGTCACCCTCTGTGTTGTCAGTCCTGATCGAGACAGCGGACTTGGCGAGCTTAGATGAGATTCTCGCAGCATTGGTCGGAATGCCATTGCCAGCCGCGGTGCGGACAAGTCTCATGCAGGCTCCAGAAGGCCTCTTGAATGCCAATCTAGATCTCTTGGGGTCTCTTATGGGCACCTTGTCCGCCCTAGATCGTGAGATCGCCAGTGATTGGGTCGCCGAGGTCGGGCAAGAGGCGCTGTTCGCACGGATTCAGGCAGAGACAGCTTGGTCCGGGCCTGTAACAATCGAAGATGTCGATGATGGGGTGATCGTCCGTTGCGATCTTTGGTACGTTGCCGGCTCTGTGCAGAACAATCCGCACGACGCGGTTGTAAGCCTGTGTGAGCGCATATTGGCGCTGTGCCCGTCGGCTGACATTGCAGTGTCCAATGCTATTACGGCAAGTGGCGAATTGGCTGGTCTTGCTCGCATGCCGCTCGCAACAAAGCGGATTCCCCGAGAAAACCTTCCCCCGCCGTCAGTTCCTCAGTGGAATCGGCGGTGGGGTGATCTGATTTCCCGCCGCGTCGCCGCTCCGAGCTATAGCGACTATCTTGCTAGAGGCGTGGCAATTCTCGATGCCCTTGTGCCGACTATGGAGAAGGTCTTCGACGCGCATTTTCGAGGAAAGGATGCACTCGGCAACCTCGCCGACAAGCTGAATTCACTCAATGCGGATACTGAAGCGCTGACGCCACCGGCACTTTCGTCTTTTGACGCATCAGGCGATGGGAGCTGTGAGGCGAACACCGCGGTCACCAAATTCCAGAACATCCTGCACAGTGTCAGCGTGAATCTCGTCAAGAGGTTTGCACTATTGCCAGATCAGGCAGGCGCCTACATTGCGTGGCTGAACGAACTTATCTCCGATATCGATGCGGCCGTCGCCGAAGAGCCTTGGCAGCTCATCCGCGATACGCCTCCGGCAACGCTCCTACGACTCAAGACCCTCTTAGAGACAATTCGGCTGCTCGCCGGGGAAGCACATGAGAGGCAGGAGCCCCCGGTGGCTACTTGGGCGGCGCGCGGCAAAGGCGCACGAGCGGGCAACGCTCTACGGCTTGTTTCCCTTTCAGCCAAAGCTGCGGGGGAAAAACGATTGGCTCAGCAAAAATCCGGTCTTCAGCGCTCGGCGGAGCAATCCGGGATCGTCGCTGAGTTTCACCTTCGCGTTGACGCCAAGGGTATTCTCCCTTGGCCGCCTGCAGACGTCCTCGCGCTTTTACCTGCACCCGATATTGCGGGCGCGCTCGTCGCGCTTGAACAGCACGAGCAATCCTTGCGGTCCTTGGTGGATACGTCAGTCCACCTGACGCTCATGCCTTGCATCGAGTGCGTCGTTTATCCGGCCCTCGCTAGGTCGGGCCACCAGACCCTCCTTCCTTCTGCTGAACATGCTGTTGCATGGGTTGAAGAGCTCCGATTGCAGGAAGCTCCATCCAAAACATCAAGGTTGTTCGGTGAGGTCGTCGGGCTCGCCGGTGAGCTTGCCGCAATGGATCGAAACAGTCTGGGAACTGAGACGGGGCCAGACGAGGAAACGACAGCTCGTCGGCGCTTGGAAAGCTCGTTTGCAACTAAGAGCGCGGAGCTGACGCGGCAGCTTGATCCGTTCGACGTAGAGCTGGAAAAGGATGTTTCCGATCTAATCGAGCACGTGCGAGCGGGCGACATTGATTTTGCCGCGCTAGCGCAGGCGGCAATTGGTGGGATGTCGAATGAGTTCGCAGACCACGTGGGCTACGTGACTCTACTTTTGCTTGAAGCGGAAACGAACGCGAACGGACGATTACCAGAGGACCAGAAGAGATGTACCGGCACCTCACATAATGCAGAAGAACGACAATCATGATCGAACGCACCTTCCAGAACATACCTGACGGCAAGATCGGTGAAGCCGATCAACAGTCATTCTTGGTCAGCCTGGGCTGGGCGCGAGGCTCAACGTGGAATGATCTTCTCACGTCGAAACGCGTGCTGATTATCTCGGAAGCAGGTGCCGGAAAAACGTATGAGTGCCGAGCTCAGACAAAGCGCCTTTGGACCCAGGGTCAACCCGCATTCTTCATTGAGTTGGCCGCCTTGGCGACTGAAGATCTTCGCAGCTTGCTAGATGGAGATGAAGAAGCTCGGCTCGACACCTGGCTAGCTTCACAATCGGAGGTCGCGACGTTTTTCCTCGATTCAATCGACGAACTAAAGCTGACTCGCAGGTCATTCGAACGCGCTCTTAAACGACTGAAGAAGTGCATTGGAAGCCAGCTTCATCGGGTGAGAGTTGTCATCACAACTCGACCAATCCCTTTCGACGAGCAGTTGGTCCGAAGCCTATTCCCGGTCCCTTCGGCACCGGCATCAGAATCTGATGAAGAGACGTTCGCAAAGATCGCGATGCGTGAGCATCGGGAACAGCCAAACAACAAGGACAAAGATCAGCCTCCGGATTGGCGGTCAGTAGCATTGATGCCGTTGTCTGACGAAGAGGTCATTGTGTTCGCGCGCGGCCAAGGCGTCAGCGATCCTGATCAGCTTCTGGCAGATCTTCAACGTCGCAATGCGCAAGAATTTGCGCGTCGACCTCAAGACCTCATAGAAATGTGCGCGGACTGGCGAGAGCACAAACGCATCCGAACGCATCGCGATCAAGTCGCAACAAATGTCAGGGTGAAGCTGCTTCCCAGCGAAGATAGAGAAGAACTTGCTGAACTTTCAGTGGACAAAGCGATCGAAGGCGCCAGCCGTATCGCGCTTGCACTTCAGATGACGCGCCGTCTTACCATTCGCCATAGCGCAGCATCCGATGTCGCTGACCAGGAATCAGCGTTGGATCCAGCAATCATTCTGTCCGATTGGAAACTTGACGAGCGAAAAGCGCTGTTGGAGCGTCCTTTGTTCGGCTTCGCTTCATATGGTCGGGTGCGCTTTCATCATCGTTCTGTTGCAGAATATCTTGCTGCAGAGCGGTTGTTGGCCCTTCGCAGTCAAGGTATGCCGTTTCGGGCTCTCAAAAGGCTTCTGTTTGCTGAAACCAAAGGCAAAAAGATCGTTCGTCCATCTAAGCGACCAGTCGCGGGCTGGTTGGCTTTGCACGAAGCCGGAATATTCGAACTCCTGCGGGACAATGAACCCGCCGTACTCTTGGACGAAGGCGATCCGGAGTCGCTCACGCAATCACAGCGCAATCAGGCGCTTAGTGCCTATGCGGAGCGTTACGGCCCTGGGGGCTGGAGGGGCCTTCGAGTGCCCCACATTCAGGTCCATCGCTTTGCCACAAAAGAGCTGGCGGATGAAATCGACCATATCTGGCGGAGAGGTGTGGAGAATCCAGATGTTCGGGAGGTCTTGATCAGCCTCGTTGAGGCGGGTCGTGTCGACGATTGTGCGGACATCGTGTTCGATGTCGTTCAGGACATTTCAGCATCTGCTGTCGAACGCATAACGGCCCTTGATGCTTTGGTGGCGCTAAACGACGATCGACTGAAACACATTGCGGCTGATGTTGCGAATGCAGAAGGTCACTGGCCTGACCGGGTGGCGCGCGGTGCCATCTTGCGTCTCTTCCCTAGCTACATGTCAGTTGAACAGCTTTGTCGGGCCCTTCAGTGGATCAAGCGTGAAAAACGAAGTGTCGGTGACTTAAGCTGGCAGCTACCGCGCTTGATCGCCGCATCTTCTCTCGATCGCTCTGTGCTTGAGGAGCTGCGCGATGGGCTGCTTGCGCTCCTTTCCGAAGGACTAAGGTGGCGGAAGGAATGGCCGCATGTCACAAGCGATCGGCCGCATCTCAGCGCTGCGCTCGCCGCGGTTTGTGAGCACGGCCTCGATATCAGCCATGACGAGGCTTGGCTGCACGCCGGCATTACTTCGTTGCGATTGCATCATCGGGACCATGGCGATGATGAGCCCATCAAGTCGATCCGTGAACGGCTGAGCAAACTCAATGCGGAAGACAATGCCCGTCTCTTCTGGGTCGAAGATGCCTTGTTGCAGTCGCTTCACGAGTTCAAGGATCCTTGGGGTCGGCTCGCCGGGATAACAATTCATGACGGACCGGTTCAGCTAAGAGCTGAACGGGATTTAGGGTGGGTAAGAGACGCGCTGGGCGATACTAATCGAGATGCCGGGGAACGAGCGATGCTGCTCGAAGCGGCTATTCGCCTTTCGCCTGATAGCGATGCATGGAAAGAGCACGCCGAAGAGCTTAGACCACTTATAGCGGACGATCCATCTTGTGTTCAAAGGCTCGACGATTGGCTGAAGCCATCAAAGCATGAGAAACAGCACCGTCGCTGGGAGAAGAAGCGGGCCGAGCGGAAGAAGCAAGAGGAAAGACGAAAAGCCATGGCGCGCGCAAGCTGGATTCAATTCTGGCGAGAAGTTGCCAACCAACCCGACACTGCTTTTTCATCTGACCGGAGATGGAACACCGCGTGGAACTTATGGAAGGCGATGCGTCACGAAGGCGACAACAGTCGTTCGTCAGGTTGGAATCGACGCTTTATTGAAGAGCAGTTCGATGAAGACACAGCCAACAGGCTTCGTCAGGTGCTGATGCAAATCTGGCGCGATGACAAGCCAACGCTGTCTAGCGAAAGACCAGAAGGTGAGCGCAGTACGTTTCTTGTACGGTGGCAACTTGGTCTTGCCGCAATTTATGCCGAAGCAGAAGATCCCGAATGGGCATCAAGACTCCATGAGGCGGAAGCTGAGCTTGCAGCGCGGTATGCTCCCATAGAACTCAACGGCCTGCCGCCGTGGACAGAAGCGCTCGTCAGGGCGCATCCGGCAGCCGTGGATTTGACGCTGGGAAGCGAACTGTCGTGGGAGCTTAGTCTTCCTCCGGGCGCGCATGGGCATTCGAGCCTGCTTCAAGGAATAGGCTACGGATCTGAGACAGTCGCTAAACCGTTTTTAGCATGGCTTGAATCCTGGCTGCATGCGGGTGGCGATCGGATAGTCAGTCAAGACGATGAAATCGGCATGACCGCGAGAGTTCGACAAGTTGCACGGGCCATCTTGGACCATGGTGATGCTCCTGAACTCAGTAGGCTGCGCAATCGGGCGGTCGAAAGACTGGAGCAGCAATTGCCGTTTGCACTGCGTCTCGTTTGGATGTCGTTTTTGATGCGAATTGACCCGGACGTAGCTGTTGAAAAGCTGGCCACCGAGTTCGAGATAATTGAGCCAGCTGAGCGATCGGAGGCGGTGACTTGGCTCGCCAGCCTGTTCGGTGACCGCCAAGATGCAATCGGGTTGGGTGACGATCGTTTCACGCCACAACTACTCTTGCGGCTGCTGCGGCTTGCCTACCGGCATGTTCGAATGGATGACGATGCGCAGCATAAAGGATCTTACTCACCGGACACGCGAGACGATGCAGAGCAGGCACGCAACAATATTGTCACGGCCTTGTTCAACGCAAAGGGTGAAGCTGGCTTAACCGCGAAGTTCGAAATGGCCGCAGATCCTTTATGCGCTCATTTCAAGGACCGCATTCTGGCAGTGGCGGAGGAAAATTGGGCGCAAGAGATTGATGCTGACGTTTTTGATGAGGCTCAAGCTGTGGCTCTTGATCGACGCGGTGAGGCACCAGCATCGACCAATGAAGCCATGTTCGCCATTATGAAGGACAGGCTGTCCGACCTCGACGATCTTCTGCTCCGCGATGCTTCGCCGCGAGAGGCCTGGGCTGGGATTTCGGACGAGAAGATTATGCGCAGAGAAATCGCGAGAGAGCTGAGCCACGCAGCCAATTCAATCTACACTGTCGATCAGGAGGCTGTGACAGCGGACGAGAAGGAAACGGATATTCGGTTGCGTTCCGTAGTCTCACCCCATGAAACCGTAATTGAGCTGAAGCTTGGTGATGGGCGCACGGCAACGGATCTGCGCGATGCAATCGAAAATCAACTCGTAAAAAAGTACATGGCAGCAGAGCATAGCGGGGCGGGTGCCTTGATGGTTACGTTGGCAAAAGATCGCAAGTGGGAGCATCCGGACGAAAGCCGTCGCATTGATGTGGACGAACTCTTCTCCCTGCTTCGCAAAGAAGCCAAACGGGTTGAGGACGCCTTGGGCGGCTCTGTCGCACTTGCTGTGCATTTTCTTGATTTGCGACCCAGGTTGCCCCTTGAGGCCGGCAAAAAGCGGAAGAAAACAAAAGGTAATTCCGAGGTAAAGTCAAAAGGATAGCCTGGCCGCTATTCCGTTGTGGAGGATGCAATCGATAGTTTGGATGGATTGCTGCGGTCGAGAGCGTTCGGGAAAGTAGTGATGGAATAGCTAGGAAGTTCACAGTCGAGCGGTGGAGCAGTTTCTCACGCTGGTCTGACTAATGAATCGACCCATTGCTTCACGTCTTGCGTTTCGATCGAGGGCATAGGCGGTTCGTTCGAACTGGGCACCGTCAAGCAGTCCTTGAATGTATCCAGCAACGGTGTCGGCCGCCATGACGAGCACGTTATCAAGGGAGTGGATATACTTGCTCGTGATCGAGTGGGTGGCATGGCCGAGTAACGTAGCGATCGTGCTCTCGGTAAATCCGAGGTCGTTCGCGATGCTGGCGAAGCTGTGTCTCAAAACGTGTGCGGTGAGATCCGAAAGCTCGGAGTCACCGAACACCTTCCGCCATTGCCTGGGCAGACCGCCATAGGTGTCAGCTCCGCGCTTGCCAGGAAAGACGAAGTCGCTCATCGCCGTCTCGCGATGTGCTTCCAGTAACTCGATTGCTGGCAGCCCAATCGGTCGAACCGAGGCGCCTTCTTTCGAGTCTTCCAGTCGCAGGCAGCTGTTCTCGAAATCCACCTCGCTCCATTTAAGGGAGATGATCTCACCGCGGCGACAACCCGTTAGAGCCAGAAGGCGGGTGATCCCGACGGTCCAAGCAAGGTCGGCGTTTCCCTGCGCTTCGTTCAGCATGCGTCCAAGTTCGTGATACTCGTCCTCGCTCAGCCTGCGATCTCGCACTTGATCCTTGGGCTTCCTGATCCCGTGAGCAACATTGTGTTCGATGATCCCCATGCTGATTGCGTAGGTCAGCATCGAGCCGGTGAGTCCTACACATTTGCTGGCTGTGCCTCTGCCGCCGCGCAGGATGGATTTGCCACGCTTCTTCGTCTTCTTCACCGCCTTCGTCTTGCCGGCGATCACGTCATTCATCATCTTCGTCACGTCGGCCTTAGTCAGGTCCTGAACGCGACGCTGGCCGATCAGCGGGATGATGAGGCCGTTCAAGGCGCCGATGTTTGTATAGATCGTGGATGGTCGTTTCGGACGCCCACCTTTCCCCATGATCAAGCCAGCTTCCATCGCCCTGATATACTGCTCCGCGAGTTCCTTCACGGTCATCGCGTTGCGATCGAGTTGCCGCTCCTCCGCAGGATTTTCACCGCGGGCGACTTTGCCGAGTTGGGCCCTTGCCTCCTTCCGGGCAGTTTCCGGCGTCCATACTCCGTGCAGGCCGATCGCGTAGCGACGGGATCGGCCTGCTGCACGATACTGGATGACGTAGCTGCGTTTGCCGGACGTGAAGACACGCAGGCCGAAACCGGGCAGTTCGTCGTCCCAGATGACGTAGTCCTTGGTACGGATCTCGACGGTGTCGACGAAGCGTTTTGTGAGCTTTGCCATATGAAGCGGACCTTTCCGGCTGGCTTCCACATGGGCGTCTCGCGTAAGCACTACGTAAGCAGCCGGGCGGAAACACCAGCGTGTTTCTGGATAGAAGCTTCGGAACGATGACCTGAAAAAGCAAGCCATGTCAGTGTCTTGTCGTAGCCTAGCGTACTCTATCGTACATTTAGGAAAGGTCTCAATATCGCCTCCGAAGGCAGAGGTCACAGGTTCGAATCCTGTCGGGTGCGCCAATCTCAAAGCATTGTTTCTGTTTTGCTTTTTGTCGCTGACTTACTTCAAGAATGATTGATGATTTCGCTGCTGTCACACCACAGTCACGGCGGAGTTGAAGAATGGCGACCACAAGAAAGAGAAACGGGAAGCGGCAGGTGCAAGTCCGACGCCCAAGCTTCAAACCCATTACAAATGCATTTCAATTCAAAACTGACGAACAAGAATTGGCAAGAGAGCAGGAAAGATTGCTGGATCGCTTTAAACTCTCAGAACCTCAAGATGATCTAAAACAAATTTCTTCTCTGCAAGAGCCATCGAAGTCTCCAAGCATAAACTCCGGCATGTGATATACCATCGCGTTGCTATCCAGTTGGTAAATAACGGATCAGATTTCGAGCAATATCTTGCCAATATGCTGGCTTTCTTCCATCATCCGATGGGCATTTGCAGCTTCGGCCAAGGGGAATATTTCGTGAACGAGCAACTTGATCGAACCATTTTCAAGCTGTGGCCAGACTTCTTTCCGGACGGCTTCGACAAGACGAGCCTTTTCAATTTTCGAGCGTATCCTGAGAGTTGATCCCGTCAGCACCTGCCGACGCATCATGACCGGCGCAAGGTTCAACATCATTTTACTGCCGGTCAGGAACGCGATCGAGACGTGCCTACCCTCAACTGCCAGGCAGCGCAGATTTCGCTCCACATAATCTCCGCCAACCATATCGAGAACCATGTTCACGCCAGCGCCATCGGTCAGGGATCTGACGACCTGAACATAATCTTCCTGTTTATAGTTGATTGCCCGCTCCGCACCGAGTGCCTCACACGCCTGGCATTTTTCATCGGAACCCGCAGTTACGAAAACGCGCACTCCGCGCGTGCAGGCAATTTGTATAGCCATGACACCAATGCCACTGGAGCCTCCATGAATGAGAATCGTGTCTCCGGATTTGAGGTGCGCGCCGTCCATTATGTTGGCCCAAACGGTCAAGATCGTCTCGGGCAATCCGGCCGCCGCGATAAGATTGAAACCTACCGGGACAGGCAAACAGTGACGGGCGTCAGTCACACAATATTCCGCGTATCCGCCCCCCGGCAATAACGCGCAGACCTGATTGCCAATATCCAGACCCTCGACACCCTCACCAATAGCAACAATTTCGCCCGAACCTTCCAATCCAAGGAGATCGGTCGCACCCGGCGGCGGCGGGTAGGCTCCCGCACGCTGCAGCAGATCAGGGCGATTTACACCGACGCCACGCAGGCGGATCAAGACCTCACCTTTTCCAGGCTGTGGAACCGGTCTTTTCTCGACACGCAGAACTTCGGGGCCACCGGGGCCGCTCACACCCATCACCCGCATTTCGTCTGGAATGGTTTTCATCACTAAACAGCTTTCTCGGCATTAAATCGCGACTGGAGTTAGGCGAGACCACGCTCATCGAGCCAACGCGTGTGAATTGTCGCGTCCTTGAAAGCGGGGTTTTCCAAGAGTTGGCGGTGGAACGGGATTGTTGTGGGGATCCCTTCAACTTCAAAACCGGCGAGGGCTTGGCGCGAAAGCTCCAACACTTCGGCACGCGTGGTCCCGCTCACAAGCAATTTCGCAATCATGGAATCATAATGGGGCGGAACCGCATACCCCTCATAAACATGGGTATCTACGCGGGTCTGCCCACCAATCGGGGGGCGCCATCGGGTTATGCGACCGGGACTTGGAGCAAAACCGCGTTTTGGATCCTCTGCACAAATGCGCCATTCGATCGCTGTGCGGTTTGGCAGTGTTTTCATCTGCTCGAATGAGATTTTTTCGCCCGCGGCAACGCGCAATTGCTCAACTACCAGATCGAGCCCGGTGATCAGTTCGGTAACCGGATGCTCGACTTGAATGCGGGTATTCATTTCAATGAAGAAGAATTGTTCGGTATCGACTTCATAGATGAATTCGATGGTTCCGGCATTCCGGTAATTGATACTTTCGATGATTGTTACTGCAGCCTCGGTCATCGCGCGCCGTACATTTGGATTGACCACCGGCGATGGGGCCTCCTCCACCAGTTTCTGGTGACGTCGTTGCACACTGCAATCGCGTTCCCACAGGTGACGATGATTGCCATGGCTGTCGCTGAACACCTGCACTTCGATATGGCGAACATTTTCGAAGAACCGTTCGAGATAAATCTCGCCGTTACCAAAGGCTGATTGAGCTTCGGCGGAAGCCTGGTCAAACAGTGACTTGAAGTCACTGGCATCGCGAGCAACCCGCATGCCGCGACCACCGCCGCCGGCGCTTGCCTTCAGCAACAATGGAAACCCGATTTCCAGCGCCACAGGCAGGGCATCGACGGAAGAGAAAAAGCCTTCTTGCGACCCGGGCACCACCGGGACGCCAAGCGACTGGGCGGTGCGGCGAGCCGCGGCCTTGTCGCCCATAGTGGCGATGACTTCCGGTGAAGGGCCGACGAAGATCAGCCCGGCTTCCTGGCACGCATTGGCAAAACTCTCGCGTTCGGACAGGAACCCATAGCCAGGATAGACGGCGTCGCAATGGGTGGCCCGCGCCACCTCAAGCTGCAAGTCCGCAAGCAAATAACTGTTTGACGCAGCGGCTGGTCCAAGGCACACCGCGTGATCGGCGGCCCAGACATGAGGAGAGGCAGCATCAGCCTGGGAATAAACAGCCACGCTTTCGAGCCCAGCTTTACGACAGGCACGCACGGCCCTCAGTGCAATTTCACCGCGGTTGGCGATCAGGACTCTTTTCATAGCTGCTTCTACTTTCTCTATATCTTCAACTGCATCTCACACGGGGCGCCCTCCAATCAGGCGCAAACCTGCGAACGCATGACATCGTCACTTTCTGCCCGGATCGCTTGTTCCAAACTGCGGTAATTTCTCTCAAAACCAATGAGACGGTGGATGCCATCATCCAACACGAGTGGAGAACACCCGAAGAGTTCGTCGCTTTCTCCATCAGAAATATCGAACTGCGCATTGGGAAGAACTCGAACGACCTCGTCGCAATAGGACCGGATTGTCGCGTAATCGCCCGCCAGATTATAGAATGAAGTATCTGCCAAGTTTTCAGGAGGAGTTATTGCGAGTGCGAGAAAAGCGCTGACAACATCATCCACATGGATGGCTTGAAAAGCCGCATTGCCATTTTGGAGACAAACCATTTCACCGCTCGCGGCTGCCGCAACGATATTGGCAACAGTCTTTGCTCTGCCCGTACTCCGGCTGCATCCGATTACAGCCCCGGGACGCAAACCACCGACCAGCATGCCATACCTTTGGCGGTAATGGGCCGCGACCTTTTCGAGGTAAATCTTGCCTGCCGCGTAAACCGGAATTCCTTTGGCGCCGAGAAGTGCGGCGTGATCATCAAGCAGCATGTTTTGCGGCTCGTAGTCACGGCGCGACCCAAATACTGAAACGGAGCTAGCCAACAACACCCGGCCGACACGTGCATCGAGACAGGATTGCAGTATCTGGGTTCCACCCAAAGTATTGATGCGTGCTGCGGCGATGGGATCCCGATTGGCTTCTTCTCCCATCAGGTAAGCCAGATGATAGACGATATCAGCACCGTCGAGGAGCGGGCGCAACGTGTCCACATCCATGATATCGGCGGCAACATAGAAAACCCCATCGAGCCGCTGTTCAGGATTTGGCTTATGCAGATCAACTGCAGTCACTGCTGCTCCCAGATCAGCCATTCTGCGCACCAAGCGGCTACCGATGGCACCACCTGCACCGGTCACAACCACCTTTGAGGCACTGAGAGTTGATAGAGCGTTTGCGTTTTGCCCAACCATCTTTACCTAGACCCCCAGAACATGGATCGAGCACACGCCGTTATCGACACCCCAGATGCCGCCGCCGGTGCAATGAGCAACTCCAACTTTCGCACCTTCGACCTGGCGTTCTCCGGCCCTGCCGGTCAGGTGCCACATGATTTCGACAATCTGCGCCACTCCGGTGGCACCCAACGGGTGACCGCGGCAAAGTAGTCCGCCACTTGGATTGACCGGTATGCGGCCACCAATCGATGTTTCGCCATCACTCAGCAGCCGTAGACCTTCACCCGGTTCACAAAAGCCCAATGCTTCGTAATAGATGACTTCAGCGATTGCTGCTGCATCATGCACTTCGGCAAGATTTACATCCTCCGGACCAATTCCCGCCATCTCATAAGCCCGGCGTGCCGCCTGGATGGATATGTCCGGAACCGTGAGATCTCGGTAACCTTGAGCGAACTTTCCACTGGCTACGACCGAACCGAGAATCTTCACATTCTTGCCGTTGGCGACTTTTTTTGGCTGCGCTGAAATGACAACCGCCGCCGCGCCATCGGCATTGGGGCACATTTGCAGCAGAGTAATCGGATCGGCAACCGGACGGGACGCGAGAACTTCCTCTACGGTGCAAGCATCTCGGAACTGTGCGTAGTTATTGGTTGCCGCGTGCTTCCGATTTTTTACAGTAACCTGGGCCACCTGATCGATGGAGCCGCCGTGTTTGTCAAAATAAGCACGTGTGCGCATGGCATAGAGTGCCGGCATGGTCAGACCCTGTTCTATCTCCGGATCGCCGGTGCTGAGCGCCAAGGGTCCGCTGCCTCGCACACTGAGTTTCTCCAACCCGATCACGATAGCCGTCTCAACCTGACCGGCTGAAACAGCCAGCCAGGCTTGCGACAATGCGGTTGCGCCGCTTGAACATGCATTTTCCAAATTGATTACCGGAATACCGGTCATCCCCAGGTCCTTGAGAACCCTTTGTCCCGCCAGGCTGCCTTGAAAGACAGTGCCAACATAGGCGGCTTCAATCGCCTGACGATTGATCCCAGCGTCAGCGATCGCTTCAAGAACCGCGCTCTGCGCAAGCGCTTCAGCGCTTTTATCGGGGTGTTTTCCAAATGTTGTCATAGCCCCGCCAATGACAAAAACTTCTCCGCTACCGTACACGATTGTGTTCTCCTGTTGGCACTGCGCCTAGCGCAATGGCTGAAAGACGAAACTCTCACGGACACTGCCGTCGGCTTCCTGAGCTATGGGTGCGTATCTGATCTCCATCTCCATCCCTTGGAACAAGGGACCGTCAGCCCAATCGACAATCTGGCCCAGCACACGAATGTCTCCGGGCAGGTCGACATAGCCAACCGCATAGGGAACCTTGAACGTCTTGGGTGCGATGTGGATAACGGAGTGGGAATAGAGTTTTCCGGGGCCGTAAATGCGGGCATCCTTCATTGCATCCTCAGCGCCACACTGGATACAAAACACCCTTTTGGGAACATATTTGCGGCCGCATTCACCGCATTCACATCCATCAAGCCAGTTTTTCTGATCTGACGTATTGTCAGCCGTCTTCAAAGTGCTTGTCGTCATCCGACTGCTCCCGTCGTCTTCAATTCAGTAATCTGCTGGTCTGAATAGCCAAGCAATCTGCCAAGCACATCGGCAGTATCCTGACCCAGTTTCGGGGCGGAGCCGTTGCGCACTTCGCCCATCCCAGACAGCCGTACTGGTGCACGCGCCAGCAGCAATTTGCCGACATCGGGATCATCGACTTCGACCAGCGCTTTTCGGGCTTTCAAATGCTCACATTTGGCGATGTCCTCGCCGGTCTGGACCTTCCCAGCGGGAACACCGAACTTGTCCAGCGCCACGACAACTTCATCGGCTGAACGCTCAGACATCCACTTCTCTACGTCTGGTTCCCATGCGTCGGTATTGGCAGCACGCAAACGGCCGGTTTCCAGGAGTGGGTCAGATATCCATTCTTCCCGCCCGAGCGCTTTGCAAAACCGCGCCCAGATGAAATCATTTGGAGTGATGAGCGCCACATAGCCGTCGTTGACAGCAAACGTGCGATATGGAGCCTGATATTTGTCACGCCCGCGAGTGAGTATTTCACCAGCGAAGGTATAGAGCATCAGGCTCTTCTCATTCAGCGCAACCAGACTGTCATACATTGCGGCGTCAATATATTGGCCTTGTCCAGTCCGCTCACGCATGAACAGCGCGAGCAAAACCTGGTAACCAGTCATCACACCGGTGAACAGATCACCGAGCGCTATCGGGCTGACTTCCGGTGGGCCGTTCTCCTCACCGAAGAGATTTGTAATGCCCGACATTGCCTGAATGACCGGATCAAATGCCGGAAGACCGGAATAGGCTCCCTCTAGCTCCTTCGTCCGTCCATAACCGCTGATGGCTGCATAGATCAGCTTTGGATTGATCTTGCAGAGAGCTTCGTAACCGAGTCCGAGTTTATCGACCGAACCAGGCTTCAGATTCTCGACAACCACGTCTGCACTTTTCACCAGATCGAGATAAACCGCCCTGCCCTCGGCAGTTTGCAAATCCAGCGCGACGCTTTTCTTGTTGCGGTTATAAGTGACAAAACCACCGTAAACTGAATCGCCGGATTCGCCTTCGAGTGATGGCGGATAATTACGCCTTGGATCACCGCCTGAAGGGCGTTCGATCTTGATGACTTCGGCACCACAATCAGCAAGCCACATCGTGCAATATGGCGCAGCAATATACTGTTCGAGCGCGATAATCCGCACTCCCTCCAAGGGATATTTACTCATTTTCATTCGCCTTATTTCGAATTTCTAACTGCGCAGATCGAGGTCTAGTTGCCCTTTGCGCAGGGCTAGCTTGGTGACCGCCGGTCGTTTGACAATTTCCTGCATCAATCCCAACAAGGGCGAAGGCACGTCACCCCGACTGACGGGCTTACTATTGGCGCGATACTTGTCGACAATGACCTTGCTGTTGAACAGCTCAAGCAACAGATCCTCATCGGAGGCAAACGGCCCATTGTTCGCAACAAATTCAGGCACCATCTCACGCCCGAAAACCGAAGTTGAATCGATCCGATCTTCATTACCGATCACGTGGTCAAGTATGTTCTGATCTATCTGTCCTGGCGAACGGCCATAATGGCCACGCATATAGAGACGCAATTCCTCTGGAACCGTGTGATAGCGTTTGCCTTCCAGAACATTGAAAGTCGCCTGAACCGTCACAAGTTGAGAAAACGGCGTGACCATAACGGGGTAGCCCATTTCCTCGCGGACGCGACCGGTCTCTTCCAGAACTTCGGAGAGCCTGTCGATCAAGTTCAGGTTTTTCAATTGGCTAACCAGATGAGACATCATTCCGCCGGGAACCTGATGATGGGCAAAAGCCCTAAAGCTCTCATCGTTGGGTTCGATTGTCCGACTGAACGGCCGACCTTCCTGATAGGCAACCCACAAGAAATAATCATCTATCCGGCCAAGCATGTCTTCGTTCAGTTGTGTTTCCCGGCCTGACCGATGGGCCATTTCCATCAAGTCGAGTGTAGCCGGAATCGACTCTCCGTAAGCTACAGGGCGAGCCGCTGAATAGACGCCGTCAATCCCTGCGTCGATGGCTTCTTGGTAGCAGAGTTTCGACAGCCCCGTTGCATCATGGCCTGAAAATTCCAACAGGGTGTCAGGTAACGCGCGCCGCAAGGCACTCAGATTTTCCCGGGCAGTTTGCGGTGTCAAAAGGCCACTGGCATCACCAAATACGATGCCGTCAGCACCACATGAGATGAACTCTTTGCTTTTCTCAACAAAGTGCTCGGGCGTATGAGCCGGGCTGATCGAATAGGTGACATAACCCAGCACGCCCATCCCAAGCTTCTTGGCGCAACGGACATGAAACTCAACGTTTTGAACATCGTTCAATGCATCAAAAATCAGAACCCAATCAATGCCGATTTCCTTGAGCTTGCGCATAAACATCTCGACAACATCGTCTGAATACCGCTTCCAACCAAAAAGGTTACGACCACGAACGAGGATGATTGTATCGGTTTTCTTGATGCGCTTTCTGAGCTTGTGAATGCGCTCCCATGGGTCCTCATAGAGATAGACAATTGCTGTTTCAAAAGCAGAACCACTGATCAGATTAATGCGGTCAAGACCACAATCATCAAGTATCGGCGCGGAATCCAGCATGGATGCAGTTCGCATGCGGTTGGCCCATACGGACTGCGGACCATCGCGAAATGTTTCATCTGTAAACGTTAAGCGAGACTTGGCGCTGTTTTTGTTCATGACGCCGTGTCCTTCGCCTCAGGATCAACATAAAACAACGCTTGATCAAACTGTACGAGGTCCTCATTTTCAGCACCAAATCCAGTAACCACGCCACACGTGCCGGCACGTATGTTATTCATCACCTTCATCACTTCGATGATACCGACGACCGTGTCTTCTTCCACTTGCGAGCCCAATTCGACAAACGGTTGTTCACCGGGAGCCGGAGCTCTGTAGAAAATTCCCGCAATCGGAGACCGGACAGGAACAGTTCCTTCAGGTTCTGCCTGAACCGCTTTTTCTGCTGCTGCGGGTTGAACCACAGGTGCAGAGACTGGCGCGGCAACTGGCGCAGGCGCTGCAACAGCTTGTTCTCTTGCGCGCCGGGGTTCGACTTCTCCGCCATCGCGCTCGACCTTGATTTTGACCTCACCGATTGATAGCGCCAGTTTTCCAACGTTTGGCGTGGTGTCGATAAGCCGCAAGATTTCCAACGCATCCGCATAGCTGAAATCGTAGCTTATGCGATTGGCACCAGTTGGCGCAGCCAAGGCTTCCGTCAGCCCGTCCCAATTTTGTGTTGTCTCAGTCATGACGCGTAATTCCTCCCGCACTGTCACTTACTGCCACCGGAGTAGCCATTTCTCGACGCTGTTCATTGCACCGATCAATCCCGTGCCCAAAATCGCCAGAATGAACAGAACAGCAAAGACGCCGCTAATTTGAAAACTACCTGCGAGGAAGGCCAGAAGCTGTCCCAGGCCATGCTGTGCCGCGATAATCTCGCCACCGATGACGCCGAGCAGGGCGTAGATCAAACCCAGCCGGAGGCCTGAGAAAATCGTCGGCACAGCGCTTGGGAGCGTGACCCTTGTAAATATCTCGCGGTTGCTGGCGCCCAAAGTACGCGACAGTGTCAGGTGATCGGCATTAGTACTGCGAATGCCTGCGACCGCACTACTGAGCACGATGAAATAGGTGAGGCTGGCGCCCAGTGCGACCTTCGACCATATCCCCAAACCGAACCACAACAGAAACAGTGGAGCGAGCGCGATACGAGGCAATGCATTAAGGGCGGAGAACAGTGGATCGCTGAAGCGTTCAAACCGCGGCCAAGTGATGAAGACCAACCCGGTCGCTACTCCGGCAACACTGCCAATAAGAAATGCCAGAAAAGTGCTGCCTAGCGTCCAGAGGAGATCCTTGATCAAAGTGAATTTCACGAATAGGCCGTTCCAAAGAAACTTGCCGATTTCCGTCGGAATTCCGATGAAAAGTGGGTCGATTATCTTGTTGCGCGCAACATATTCCCACGCAACAAAAAAGACTGCCAAAAACAAGAGTCGCGCAAAGTTGATGGCAATTGACTCGTACAAAGGATAATTGTGTCCTTCGGTTGTATTGTTCATGACTGCAGCCCCACTTCCAGTTTTTCCCAAACATGGCTGTAAATCTTGTGATAGGCGGGATCCTTCTGCAGCGCAGACACGGACCGCGGTCGTGGAAGATCGATGTGTATGTCCGCGATTACCCGTCCAGGCCTTGCACTCATAACGATCACTCGATCCGACAGTGTAATGGCCTCTGCAAGGTCATGGGTGATGAAGACAACCGTGCGTTTTTCTTTGGTCCAGAGCGACAGCAGGACATCTTCAAGCTGGAGCTTCGTCTGCGCATCCAAAGCACCGAATGGTTCGTCCATCAGCAACAGCGGGGAATCGAGGCAAAAAGTCCGCGCCAGAGCTACGCGTTGCCGCATGCCATGTGACAAGGCCTTCGGATAATTGTCTTCAAAGCCTTTAAGTCCGACAGCCTCAAGCAGCTCACGGGCCCGCTTCTGGCGCTTGTGACGATCAACATTTCGGATATGGGCGCCAAACTCTGCATTCTGCTGCGCGGTAAGCCAAGGAAACAGACAATCACGGGCGAGCATGTAAGCGACATCGTGCCGTCCGGCCTTTGGTGGCGATCCGAAGATTGAAACCTTTCCTTCCTGGACGCTCAACAACCCAGCAAGAAGATTGAGAACCGTTGTTTTTCCACACCCTGAAGGACCGACGATCGAAACGAATTCTCCAGGGGCGAATGTCAGGGACACATCGGCAGCAGCGTGAACGCTGCTGCCAAAGCGGTGATTTAGATTCTGGATGATGACTTTGTCTTCATCCAGCGCTTCACCCGTAGTCTGCCGCTGACTGCCGACAGTCATCACCTTTGCGGCGTTGTCGGCAAGCTGGGCTGCTTCACTCATGGCTGCGGTGCCTTTTCATAAACGAATGTAGCCGGATCAACTGCTTCAGTAATGAGCTCATTCTGGATCAGATAATCGGAAAACGCCTTGACCGCAGTGCGATCAATACCTGCTCCGTAGAGCGGCGCACCACTTTTAACCAACTCGCGCAACACATTTTCACTATCCTTGATCTCATCTCCGAGAGTGAAACGCCCCTTTACAACTTCCAGCAGATCATCAAAATTTGCCGGATCGTTGACCCATGCCGTGGCTTCTGACATCGCCTGAATGAAGGCATCAATTGCGACTGTATTTTTTTCGATAAAATCAGTTCGGGCTGCATAAGTTTCGAAGGCACCATTGAGTGAGGTGATTTCAGCGGGGCCTTCGCCAGCAACCAGATCAACCAACTCATCACAGGTTTCCTGCAGTCGGCAGATGGTCCCAAATGGCTCGAACATCATTGCCGCATCTACTTGGCGTGCCAGGAAAGAAGGGTAAGCGGTACCAGGAGCCCCGACCGCGATATAGGTCACATCGTCAGGGTCCATGCCAGCACCGATGAACAGTGCGCGGGCTTGAAGCTCGGTTCCGGAGCCGCGGCCGGTGACACCGACATTGAGACCCTTGAGATCCTGCATGACCTCAGGATATCCCTTGTCCTTGTTTGGACGGGGCACGTCAGCATGAACATTCAATGTATAAATGTTGGCAGGTGAATGACCCACAATCAATTTTACATCGTTGCCACGGGATGCAGCCTGCATGGTCACTTCAGTTGAAGCGAAGCTGACTTCGATACTACCTGCAGCAAGAGACTGAAGACCAACGGGACCGCTCGGGATTTTCACCATCTCACACCGAATGCCATGGTCATCACAAAAGCCTCTATCCGCGGCAACCCACTGACTGAAATGCAAAATTGTACCGGGATATTCCTGGATACGCAGAAGCTCACCGTTTGCGACAATTTTTTCTTCTGCATTGGCAGTTGATACACTCATCACGCCAGCCAAAAGTGCGGCAATAAAGCTCGCACTTCCTAGGCTGCGTTTCATATGTCTGTTGATCATTCGTCTCACTCCCAAGCCCTATCGGACATCATGTAATGTGACCGCTCCAACCCTTGTTTGGCCGATCACTCCTCCTCGAAACAACCAAAACCAAACATGTCAGAATTTTTTTTGCAACGTAATTGTTGAATAATGAGAGAGAATTTGTATTTAATGGAATTAATATTTCATTTTTTTATAGGATGCTCCGATGAAGTCGCGAATGCAGAAATCACAACCGTCATCAGACAGCCCTCAAGATGCAGGTGCATTGCGTCGCGGACTGGCGGTGGTGGAGACACTTGTGGAAGCGCCCCGACCGCTGTCTCTTCACGAAATTGCTGAAGCAGTGAATCTCAACGACAGCACGGTACATCGTATCCTCCAATCGCTCCTGGAGGCGGAGTATGTCATGCGGGACATAAGTGGAAAACGATACCACGCGGCTGCAAAAGCCTTGCGGCCACTCACCATGTATCATCCGCTTCAAATCTTGCGTCGTGATTCATTTGAACCGCTGCGTGTGCTCAGAGCAAAAACAGAACTCACTTCATCATTGGTCGTTTTCGTGGGCAATGAACGTTTGGTTGTCGACATTTCCGGCGCATCTGGCGTTCTCACACCTTATTATGAAACGCGGCTTCGCAACCCTCTTCATGTCGCAGTTTCTGGAAAAATACTTTTATTGAACCGGTCCGCCGAAGAACAAAAGGAACTGTTGGGAGACGGACCTTACGAAAAGATGACACCAAGCACGATTACCGATCCTGACGCATTTGATAAGGAACTGGAGCGTATCGTCACCTTGGGTTATTCGACCAATCTGGACGAAAACTTTATCGGGTTTTCCGCCATTGGCGCGACAGTAATGTGTGGCCCAGATCAAGTACTTGGTTGTGTCATGCTTGCTGGTGCAAGCAAAGAATTTACACCCGATGCAATTGCATCATGGGGAAGCGCCTTGCAGGACCAAGCGAGACTAATATCGTTTTCTCAAGGCGCGCGGGCAACCTACAACATGTTTTCACAGTAAGATGACCGAGCTGCTCTGCATATCGCCCGAAAGCAAGCCGATTTCGTCCTCACGTGACCACCAATTCGGCGGAAAAAATTCACATATTGAAGTATCAGTTGTCCCGCCAATAGGCGCGACCATTGAGACCCCCGTCTATCACAAGAACCTGCCCGGTAATAAAGGTGGCCCCTTCACCCGCAAGGAAGAGAGCGGCATCGGCGACATCTTCGGGCGTGCCGAGCCGCTTCAAGGGAACTCTTCTCATCAAGTCACCCAGCGCGTCGCCAGGAAGACTTTCCAGCATCGGCGTCAGAATTGGTCCCGGCGCCAGCGCATTGACCGTGATGCCTTCGCCAGCAAATTCCTGCGCAGCGGATTGCATGAGTCCTATCAATCCGGCTTTGGAAGCACCATAGGCGGTCATATTGCCGGCACCTCGTGTGGCCAGAACCGAAGAAGTCAGCACAACCGATCTTGCACCAAGCGTCTTCTGCATGATCGGCATAAAAGCTTTCAGTGTGTTGAAGGCACCGGTCAAATTGACATTGAGAACGGTCCCCCACACGTCCTCGCTGGTTTCAATCACATTACCAGACGGGCCAATACCAGCGTTGACCATCAAAACATGCATTCCACCGAAATGGGTTTCCACTTCCCGAGCTGCTTCCCGCAATGCTGTGCTATCGCCAACATCGGCTGCCAAACAGAGGACTCTTGCACAGTTTTCCGGATCAATCGGAGAATCCGGCTTCTGCTGATCAATAAGCGCAAGATCATAGTTGGCAGCAAGCAATCTCCGCGCAAGCGCTTGGCCAATACCCCCACCGGCACCGGTTAGAACTGCAATTCGCTTTGAAGAAGATGAAGACATGTTTCCCCCGTTGGTTCGTTCGCTTGTCGAACCAGATTTGTTGCTGACAAGAAGATTGCTGATCAATTGCCTTGAGATCCAGAACAGCGCTTGCGGCCCATAATAAGGGAGGAACAAATTGAAAAATAACGAAAAAATGAGAACCTTAGATTGAACTAAATCAAAATAATCGGAGTGGAAAATGTCGATCCGAGATGTAAAGACTTTCCTGGCTGTTGTTAAAAGTGGCTCGTTCGCTGGCGCGGCCGGAGTAGTACGCAGGACACAATCGGCTATCACGGTCCAGATTAGGTCACTGGAGAACGAACTCGGGTTCGAATTGTTCGATCGCTCAAAGCGTCCCCCGATCCTAAGCGATGCGGGCCGCGGTTTTGTCAGCAAAGCCACTGAAGCCGTTCAGGCGTATGAGCGCCTGTTCAAACCCAATGAAGAATCCTCGATTGAAGGCCATCTCAGCCTCGGCGTTGTGCCAAGCGTGATCACCGGCATCATGCCGCGTGCCCTTGTTGCGCTGAGAACCAAATATCCCCGGCTGCATATCCAACTTTCGATGGGACTGTCAGCAGACCTCGTAGACAGGGCCCGGCAAGGCAATCTTGATGCAGCTATTGTGAGTGACCTGGTTCAAGGGGCCTCTGGTCTCGAATGGTCGCCTTTTTTGCAGGAACCCCTCGTCCTGATTGCGCCACCTGACGCACCCAAACTCCGAGCGGAAGAACTGGCCACAACCTATCCATTTATCCGTTACACGCGCCAAGCGTGGGTAGGGGAATTGATCGACGGCTATTTGAGAAAGCGGCGACTGCAGGTCAATGAAATGATGGAACTGGATACACTCGAGGCGATCACCACCATGGTTCACCATGGACTTGGTGTTTCCGTTGTTCCCCAACGCGGAATATATGATCCACTCACCCTGCCCGTGCGCCAAGTTGCGTTTTCCGGTTCGCCTGATTACCGCACGGTCGGCTTGGTATATCTCCGCGACCATGCAAAAGCGGCATTGGCGCAAACGTTGCTGGAAGAATTGAGAAATCTTACGAAAGACCCTCTCTCTACTGCCGGAACAGGCGCCATCTAACCGACCCCAAGTGATTAAGAAACATGGTCAAATACAAAAAGCAACGCCTTAAAAAGGCTGGACTTTCGTCAAGATCAGATTTAAGTTTTATTTTCAAGAATTCAGGTTTCAACTTTCTTATGTAAGTTTAAATTACAAAAAAGTTCAGAAAAATTGACAATACGAATCTTGCGAACCCTTGTAGCCGTACACGAACACGGCACTTTCAGCGCCGCCGCCAAAGCGGTCTTTCTCACCCACGCTGCCGTCAGCCAACAGATGAAAGCACTGGAGGAAGAATGGGGCATAACCATCTTTGATCGCAGCAAGCGATCTCCTGAGTTGACCCCTTTGGGCCGAGCGCTCGTTGCACGGGCAAAAGACATCATTGCTGCTTATGACGGTCTGGTGCCCGGAATTCTAGGCGAGGAAAGCTTGCGTGGCATCGTTCGGCTTGGCGCAGTTCCGACAACTCTGACCGGTCTCGTTCCGCTGACGATTTCATCTCTAAAACACACTTTTCCCGCTCTGATGATATCTGTCACGCCCGGCCTGACCAATGCATTGCTCAATCAGGTGGAACGAGGATCGCTTGATGCAGCAATCACCTCGCGACCTGAAATTCTACCGCGCAATCTTGCGTGGGTTGATGTTGCGGAAGAGCCGCTTGAACTTCTCGTCTCGCCTGACGTGTCGAGCGACAATCCGCTGGAACTGCTGAGAACCGAACCATTTATTCGGTTCTCGCGCGACGCTGTTGTGGGCGAGAAAATCGAGCGTTGGCTGCAAGAACGAAAAATCGAGGTCAATGAGAGCATGGAATTGGAAAGCCTCGAAGCTATTTCCAGTATGGTTTTGGCGAATCTGGGAGTATCCATCGTGCCGCGTCCATGTGTCCAGCATATGGCATCCCATCCGCTCAAACATCTTCCTCTTGATCGCGGCAACCTTTACCGAACCATCGGGTTGGCGAGCCGAAGAGACAATGTGCGCCCGCGTGCAATACGGGAAGTCCATCAGCGTCTTCTTGATGCTGTCTCTCTGGGAGACTTCAACCCGGATACATTGAAGCGGGCCGTTAAAGGATGAGTTTGGAATTCTTGTCCTGGTTGCTGGCAGGTGCCGCCGCTGGCGGCTTCGTCAACGGGCTTGCAGGTTTCGGCACCGCGCTTTTCGCACTGGCTTTCTGGTTGAACATCCTGCCACCCAAGCAAGCCGTTGCCGTCATCTTGATCATGTCGACTGTAGGTAGCGTGCAAGGTCTGTTTTTTGTTCGATCGACCATCGCCGCCAATTCCGGTCGGTTGCTTCAGTTCCTGCTGCCAGCCTTAGCTGGTGTCCCTTTCGGTTTGATGCTGCTTGAATATGTTGAGGCAGGAACTTTGAAGTTGGTAATCGGATTCTTCATGCTGTTTTACGGCGGATTTTTCATCCTGCGCCGGTCGTTGCCGCTGCTGGTTGGGAATCACGGTTACACCCAAGCGGCAATAGGCTTCGTCAGTGGCGTCTTGGGAGGTGCAGCGTCGCTGTCAGGCGCATTGCCTACCATGTGGTGCGCGCTGCGCCCCTGGCCCAAGGCGGAACAACGTGCGGTCCTTCAACCCTTCAGCGTTGTGGTACTGGCCGTGGCTGGGGTGATCATGTTCACGAAGGGCGTCTATGACCGCCAAACACTGATCTTGATCACGATAACACTGCCAATAACATTGCTCACTGCACATTTAGGTTTGGTGGTTTATCATCGACTGCGGGATACGCAGTTCAAGCGGCTTCTGATCATATTGATGTTTGTATCGGGCTTTGCAATTCTGGCTGGCGAACTGGTGTAAGCTACTGCCTGTTCACGGCACCTTGAAGAATGGCGCCGGGACCAGGATCTTGTTTTCAACATGGGTTACAAGTGGCCGCATCTTGGCTGCATAGCTCTTCCATTCCGGTGCGGCTTGCAGAAGCTCGCGGCGCGCATAGCGATCGTCCAGGCTATCGTAGCCCCACATGTGAACAATCTGGTTCAAGGGGCCTATGTCGGTAAAATAATAACCAACCATTTTGCCCAAAATGCGGGTCTGCACTTCCATCCCTTCCTCTTCATAGAGTTTAAGGAACACCGGCACTTTTCCGGCCTGCAAGGTGTAAATGCGTTCGTCGACAAATTTGGTCATGGGGTACCTCAACTGAGTTGGAATTTGATTGCGGTGAGCACGAACACGGCGAGGATAGCGGTGAGCGCGCAGATCAGAAGGATTGCGTTGCCTCCGACATCGCCGAGTTTTCGTAAGGAAGTCTTCATGCCGAGGGCGGCAATGGCGGTGATCAGACACCAACGCGAAAACGACAAAAGTCCATCTTTGACGACTTCGGGAATTAGGTCGTAAGAACCGATGATCACCAGTGCTGCAAAGCCAATGACAAAGAACGGGATCGGCAACTGCCTTTTTATTCCGGGCGCCCGTGAAGCGGAAAACACAAGCGATAGCACAACGACAATCGGCACCAGCAATGCCACCCTCAACAGTTTGACAAAAGTAGCGGTTTCACCTGTGAGTTCAGAAACCGAATAACCGGCTCCGACCACTTGAGCGACGTCATGGATGGTCGCGCCAAAAAAAACACCCGTTGCCACTTCTGACAGTCCCATCAGATCGGCGATGATTGGATAGATAATCATGGCGAGCGTGCTCAGCGCCGTCACACCGATTACCGTGAAGATGGTGTCGCGTTCCAGCGTTTTGCTTTTTGGCAATACCGAAGATATGGCGAGCGCCGCAGATGCCCCGCAGATGGCGACTGCCCCTCCGATCAGCAATCCGAAATGGCCACTTCGACAAAGAATGCGGCTGAGGCCCAATCCCAATCCAATCGTCAAAACCACGCCTACGAGAGTGATCAACAAGACTTCGGTGCCAGTGGATGCGATCTGCTGCATCGTTATGCCGAGACCAAGCAAGGCCACGCCAGAACGCAGCAGTACCTTGGACGAAAACTCGATGCCTTCCACGCATATGCCGTCATCGTCAAAGAGAAAATTGAAAGCCATACCGATGAGCAACGCCATCAGCATGACTGGTGCGCCATAATGCTCCGATATAAACTTGGCCGCAAAAGCTATTGTCAGCGATGTTAACACACCCGGAAACAGTATTTGGCTTCTGTGGAAGAGTTTGAGTTCGCTCAGACGGCTCATGATTTTTCACATTTCAGGTTTGAACCGCGGGACAGAAACCGCCGGGATTTGACGAAGTTATTTATTGTCAGACTGAACCGACCTATTGGCCTACGAAAACATGCACTTTTTGCGCAGCATTGTTGCCAAAGCCAGACGCATCCCAGGGAGGATCAAGTGGCTGTACATTGCCTTCAACATCTGTGGCGCGACATCGCAGAATGTGGGCGCCCGGTTTTGCATCCCAGTCACAATGCCACTTGGTCCAAGCATAAGTGCCAACCGCAGGCGCGAGTTGCGCATCATGCCAAGCACCGGCAAGCTCAACTTCAACTCGCTTGATTGGCACACCCCCGCCTGACCATGCGCGGCCAGTAAGAGTGACCGGGCCAGGTTGAAGAAGACGCTTTCGGGTTCCCCAATCGGGCACACCGGGCGGCACCATCAAAGACTTGACCCGCAATTCGGAAACCGGACGTCCGGGATCATTTGCATCTTCCCGGAAACGGTAAGTTTGCAATTGCTGAAAACCTTCGAAAGGCTGAGTGACCGCCTCAATTCTGGCAAGCCATTTTACACTGGCCATCCCATACCAACCGGGAACAAGCAGCCTCAGGGGCGCACCGTGCTGGGGAAGCAACGGCTGGCCGTTCATTCCGTAAACCAGCATCACATCGAGTTCTTCGATTTGTTCCAGCGTCAGGGAGCGGCCATAGATATGACCAACGCCTTTGTCATACCCGAAGTCCGCGCCGTAAAAGACAATCTCGACTGCATCTGATTGCAAGCCTGCCCGTTCGATAAGTGGCTTCAGTGGCGTACCCGTCCATTTGGAAGTGCCAACGGCCTCATATATCCATGGCATGGCATGGGCGCGCGGCGAGACACCTGCGCGTCCATTGCCCGCACATTCCAGGGTCACCGGCAAAGTAACTTGCGGCATACCCCTGATGTCATCGAGTGATAATTCAAACGGATTGCTGAAAGCACCTTCGAGGCTCAGCTTGTGGCTTTCGGCATCAAGCAGCGGCACATCGAAATGATTCAGCAGATAATGCAATCCGGTTGGGGTTATATCGAGCCCCAACGTTTCCAACAGCACACCAGAATTGCGGTTGGCGAGCCTCAACTCGTCCTCGGTATAGACGCCGTCTTGAGTGGAAATCGGTCCTTCATAACTTGAAAATGGATTGCCATCTGCTGTCATGAATCACCCGATCATTTCGTCTGAACGGTCATCGGTTTCGCCGAAACGTTTGAGAACTGCAGGTACGGTGCCCTCATAAACTTTTTCCAGATTGGCCGAGATCTTGGCGTTCTCACGTTCGAACAACGAGTTGCCCTGCAGATCGCTTTCAACAATGAATGGTCCCATATTATCGGCATCCAGAACCCACATGGCCTGAGCCAGACCCAGCTCCTTGTTCCAGTGAACGGTTTTGACCCGTTTGACGCCTCGGCCAAGAAGCGCACCGGTGCCATAGCCCACGGTGGTCAAATAGATTGCGCCGTTTGGAACGAAGTGTTCGGTATAATCACGGGAACTCATACCGCCTTTGCCGATAATCAGCTTAGCGCCGGATTTGGCCATCCACTCGCCGATCCATTTGGAAAAACGGAACGATGCGGTCGCCGTGACCGCGCCCAGACGGTAACTGCCATCTTCGTTGATCGCGGCAGCGGGCGAACAGTGAAAATTGGCAGCACTTTCGCCGGGCAATTCCATCGGAATATTAGCCTTTTCTTCAAGCGCTCGCTTGTAAACACCTTCTCGCGCCGTGTAGATCAAACCGTCCAGATAAACGATGTCACCCAGCCGCAGCTCGGCCAACGCTTCAGGCGTAGGTGTTGTGCTCAGGCGGATTTTTCGCGGTTTTGTGGGGTTTCCCATTCCACTGTCTCCCGGCGTTGATAATCGGTGAACCAGTCAGGATCGGTGCGATACTCCACCCGACCATCGGCATAAACCCGTGCAACAGCACGGCGTGAAGACAGGCAAAAAGCATGCACTGACATTTGCATGCCACCAGTGTGGCAATAGCCGACCTCGATATTGGCATCTATCACCATTGACTTGCCGACAAAGCCCATGGCTCCCATGCCGATCGAATTGCCCAGTTCCTTTAGCTCAAGCTCCAACTCGGCAATTTTCGGATCTGAATTTCGTGACCCGACTACGCGCAAACATGCCGCCCGTTTTCCGAGAACCATACAGGTGTCCTTGCACCCTCCCAATCCAATGCCGATGATCGCTGGCTGACAGGCGAGCCCGCGTTTGCCAAAGGCAACAAGGCAATCAAGATAAAAACGCTTGATGCCTTCAATGCCATCAGACGGAAACAACATCCGGTAATCGGTACCAAACAGTCCGCCTTTGTGCACAGTGATCAGGTCAATCCATTCTCCACCCGGCTCATAGCCATATTCAATTTCAGGGGCGCCGATGCCCACATTGTTGTCGTGGTCGGTACGCCAAAGTGGGTGAACGCGGTTGGGACGCAAAGGAACGCCGTTAGTCGCGTTGGCTGTTGCGCGCCGGAGCGCAGCCTCAAGAGCTATCGGTCCTCCCTCGATTTGCGTCTCGTTGCCCATTTTCACGTACCACCGCGGCGTACCGGTGTCGCCACACATGGCGCGACGGTCTTCTTTCGCGGCTTGGTAGTTTTCGAGCATTGCCTCCAGCACGAAAGAGGACAGATCGCCGTCCTCAACTTTGGCTGCGGCTTGCAATCCATCGAGGTAATCCTGTGGAATTTCAATGGCAGCCTTGTCCATCAGGACTTCAGCCGTTTTTTGAATGATATCTATGGAAATCATCAGTTTGCCTCCACCAGAGTTTCGGGTTCGCCCGCAGGCAGGATGGTTTCACCCGGTCGGACGATCGAGAATTTTACCGGCTCTCGGGCGACCTCAAGTGCGTTGCCTTTCTGACGTGCAACAGTGAAATAGGAGCTTTCAAGGTCGCCAGGTTCCGGAAAATCATCGCGGAAATGGGCGCCACGGGAATTCTCCCTCTCAAGGCCCGCTTCGGCGATCACTTTCGAAACATCACATAACGACCGGACATTCAGCCAGTCGTGCCAGGTCAGATTGAAAGCCAAGTTGTCTGATGCAACGCCTGCTTCCATCAGCTCTTCGGAGATATCGGCAACCCGGTTGACGCCGCGTTCCATGCCGCGACGGGTGCGAATAACACCGACATCTTCCCACATGGCTTCCTGCAACTCGTGGCGCAACGCTTGGATATTGGCGTTCTTCTGCCCCAGAGGCTGGCAGGCGCGCGCAATTTCCTGATCCAGAATGGTTTCATCAGGATCGCGCAAGGCACCCATTCGGCGAATGTCCATTCCCATCACATCTCCAGCGACCCCGCCAAAGACAGTGGAGTTGGCAACGCCGTTTCCGCCAAGTCTGTTTGAGCCGTGCGCACCACCGGCGTCCTCTCCTGCCACGTAGAGGCCTTCCATCTCGGTACGCGTGTCGGTGTCGACCACCACGCCACCCATAAAGTAATGGGCTGTCGGCACCACTTCGACTTTGCCTCCAGCGAGATCAAATCCGGAATCGGCGCAGCGCTTGACCATGCCGGAGAATTTCTTGCGCACCATCTCAGGCCCCAGATGGCTCATCGAGATATAAACCCCACCATTCGCCGAAGTGTTGCTCTTCTGCATTTCTGCATAGATACCGCGGCTTACGACGTCGCGCGTGGCACGTTCACCACGGTCATCGTAATCAAACATGAAGCGTCGTTCGGCACCGTTGAGCAATTTTCCGCCAGCACCGCGCAAACCTTCTTCCAAAACCGTCCCGGTCATCTTGGTGTGGTCACCCGCAAGCAAACCAGTTGGGTGGAACTGGACCATTTCCATGTCGCGCAACGGCAACCCGGCACGCAAAGCCATGGCAAGACCATCCATGGTCTTGTCGCCCGATGGCGTGTGAAACTTGTACATTGTTGGACCGCCGCCGGTGGCCATCAGCACAGTCTTGGCGCGGACAAAACGGAACTTTCCAGTCCGCATGTCAATCATTAGAACACCGGCCAGCGCCGCCCCATCGGTTGTGGGAATCAAACCAATTGCGCGATGTTCCTGCAATTTTTCGACCGGACGCGAGAGTACCTGTTCCATCAGGCGATTGATGATCTCGATGCCGGTCAGATCACCTTTGTGCACAGTGCGATCAGCGGTTTGTCCAGCGAAGGCCTTGTGATGGAGCGTGCCATCTGAATTGCGGTCAAAGAAGCAGCCAATTTCGTTTTCCAGCTCCCGCACCCGAACCACAGCCTGCTCACAGAGCTTCCAGGCCATATCCTGATTTGGCAACCACTTCCCACCATTGATGGTGTCCATGAAGTGACGCTCCACAGTATCGCCACCACCCAACGCAACGTTGTAGCCACCTTGCACCATTCGGGTGCAGCCACATTTGCCAATCAAGCCCTTGACCGCGATGGTAACCTTGGTGCCAGCAGGAGCTGCCTGCAACGCGTGAAGTGCAGCAAACATGCCCGCTCCGCCGGTGCCGAGAATGAGAATGTCGGTGTCGTGTCGGTCGATGGAAATTTTCCGTGTCATGGTCATATCGCCTGCAAGAAGAAAGTACCTGCCACCAAAAAGGCTGCAGCGACCGCTGATGCGGCGAGGGATTTTTGCCGAGACGACCATGGCAGAAACTCGAGAGCCAGAAGCCGCAGACCGCCGAAAACATGGACTGCCAACAAGAATACGAGACCGAATTCGGCGAGCTTGACGAGTGGATTATCAGCAAAGCGCAACATCTCATCGAGTGCTTGCGGCTGGTTTAACGCCATGGCGAGAACATAAAAATGGATCGGCAGAAACAACGCCAGGCCAAGCCCAGACAGACGGTGAAGCAGATAGGCGATCCACAAGGGATGTGAGCGGTGCGGACGGATCATGACAAGGTCACCGCAAGGACGGCACGAATGCCCGTCGTCAAAAGCAACAATCCAAATAGCCAGGTGAATATTTCAAGTGCCGCCCCGCCGAGCCCGCAGGTTTCATGGACGATAACGCGCAACCCAATCGCGGCATGCAGCGAAACAGCCAAGACGAATAGTCCGTAGAACAAGAACCAGATGACGCTGCCTTGAGTTCTTCCGAGAATTTCAGCACTGCTCAATCCACCTTGGATGGCGTAGATCATCACTGCAATGTGGCCGAGTGTCAGCGGTATCATCACCATCGCGCTCAACCGTTGCGCCATATACAATCGTATCGACAGCACCTCACGAACCTCCCTTGAAGAGAGAAGCAACGGTTGCTCTCTTAAGCCCGGCAATCGCCTTCATTGGATTGAGGTCGTTGGGGCAATGGACGGTACAACTGCCTTGGCTGTGGCAATTGTGGCAGCCCCCTTTTCCGGAAACCGCCTCTAAAATGGCCCCGGGATCGGCACCCTTGGGATCCAGATAAACTGTCCACGCCCGCTGAAGGGCCGCAGGACCAAGGAAATCTGCATTGTTGGCGACCGTGTCGCAAGCTGCGTAACAGACTGAACAATTGATGCATTCGATGGCTGCATCTGCCTCGAGTCTCGATGGTGTCGTTGGGCTGAGTTGTTCGATCGCCTGATCGCGGGTTTTGCTGGGTTGATGTACTCCAGCCGCGGCAACCCATTTGTCGAAGAACGGGTCCATATCAACTGCGAGATCTTTTATTACCGGCAAATTCCGCAAGGGTCCGATGGTAACTGTATCACCGTTGACACCGTTGAGCACTTTTTTGACATGGGTGCGGCAGGTCCAGCGAGGCACACCATTGACCATCATCGCGCAAGAACCACACATGCCAACCCGGCATGCATATCGATAGGATAAATTGGGATCTGCGTGCTGCTGAATCCAAGCTACGACATCAAGTATAGTCTGGCTTTCCTGGCGCGGTACCGTAAATCTCTCATACCCGCCCCCAGTAGCACCGCCACGCCAAACATCGACAAAAATATCTTGTGAACTCGCCGTCACATGCAACTCCAATCGCATTTCTCGGCGCAGAATAATCTAAGGAATTCGAAATAAAAGCGAGAAATTATGACATTTTTTGTAAGTTTAGCTTACATAAATAATTGATCGTTCGTACATGTTCTGGATGAGTAAAACCGCTGTAGCATCCTTGAAATTCCGACCCTGCAGCCACCACCAGAACAGCCCATCGGATTGCGCCCGCATGTTCCCAAGAACTGGACTTTCCAGCGTTCAAAGGAATTGCCTTTTGAATATCCGAAAACGGATACCAGCGGTCTGCAGGCGCGATCAAATTGACGACGGCGACCCGGGAATTTCAGCGACACCAGAGAATTTTAAAAATGAGTTGAAGTGCGCCGGTTCACAATGACCCGGCGCTAAAAGTGGCGACCCGCTCGGCTCGGGCGGTCATGGCCTCTGTAGTGGCAAGAAAAACGCCGCCATCACAGCGACGTTCCATGGCCTAGTTTATCCCGCGCTGCACTGGCAGCATATCGAGTTTGTCAGGAGCCAATGAGGCGAGCAAAAGCGGTTCGGGAATAAACCGCACGGCAAGATCATGACGGCGATCAGCTTGGCCGCACACTATGATGCAGACGTCGCTGATGCCCGCCATCGCAGGTCATCGCGCGCTATAATCGCTTAGAGTTCAACGCCTGCATCATCATGGTGTCGTAATTGTACTCTGAGACCTGCCACCACTGATAAATGTCCCTGACGAAGTGCATATAATGGGCATAGATTTCCCGGAAATCGTCACTTTCTTGTGACATTTCCTCATAGACCTCCTTTGTTGCCGGCAAGGCGGCCTCAAGGATATCTGTCGGGATCTGGCGGAGTTGAACGCCGCTCGCGATCAGACGGCGCAACGGCTCGATCTGTTCGGAATCATATCGGGACAGGGTCACATCGGCAGCGTAATTGCACGCCATCCTGATGGCTTCCTGGTATGATGCAGGTAATTCCTTCCACTTATCCAAGGCGACGAAAAAATTCATCGCCACGCTGCCCTCTGAAAAGCTCGGGAAATAGTAATAGGGAGCGACCTTTGCAAACCCGAAATTTTCGTCATCGTAGGGACCGGTCACTTCGGCAGCATCGATTGTCCCGCGCTCAAGTGACGCGTAGACATCGCCAGTGGCAATCTGCTGTGGGATGACCCCGAGCTTGGCCAGAACCATGCCGCCCATCCCGGCGACGCGCATCTTCAGGCCGACAAGGTCTTCCTTCGACTTAATCTCCTTGCGAAACCAGCCTGCCATCTGGGCGCCGGTATTACCACCCGGGAACATGATGGTTCCATCTTTCTCGTAGAATTTGTTCAGCATTTCCAAGCCGCCATGGTCAAACCATGACCTCTGCATTCTCGAATTGCCTCCAAAAGCCACGGCAGAACCGAGTGCAAAAGTCGGGTCCTTGCCCATCGAGAAGTAAGACGCCGTGTATGCCATTTCGACGGTGCCGTCTTGGACAGCGTCATAGGATGCCAGCGCGGGGACAATTTCACCTGGCTGGAAAATCTGGATCTTAAACTTGCCGTCGGTGAGCGACTCGACAATCTCCGCCATGTTGACTGCGGATTGAAAAAGTATCCGCTGAGATTTCGGCACTGCGGTCACGATTCGCCAGTTCACAGTTGGTGCCGTCTGGGCCAAGGCAGGCTGTGCAATGGCTGTCGAAGCTGCAAGCAGCCCGGTGCCCTTAAAGATGTCCCGTCTTTTCATGTAAAATCCTCCGTTTACAATGTTTTGGATTGAAAATAGGTGTCAGAAATTTCAACTTTTTGTAATCTGCACATCGAGTGTGCCGAGCCCCTCAATCTCCGCTTCGATGCGATCGCCCGGTTGAAGGTATTCGCCGCTTGCCAAGCCGACGCCGGCAGGCGTGCCTGTCAAAAGGACGTCACCGGGCTCCAGCGTAATATATTCCGAAAGAACGGCTATCTGCTCGCCGACACTCCAGATCATGTCGCTCGACCGCGCGTCCTGCTTGACCTGACCATTGACACGCAGCTGAAGCCTGAGGTTTGCCGGATCCACGAATTCAGCAGGAACCAGCCGTGGCCCCAAAGGGCAGCTCGTGTCGAAGGCCTTGCCAGTGAACAGATCGAATTTCCAAGGGTGCCGTTGATTGAACTGCCAATCCCGCGCGGACATATCGAGCCCTATCGTGTAAGCAGCGATGGCGCCAATTGCCTCGGCCTCATTGGCATCCTTCAGCGTCTTGCCGATCACGATTGCCAGCTCGATCTCCCAATCCAGTTGCTTGACAAATCGAGGATAGATAACCGTCGGACCGCATCCGACCAGACTGGTGGATGGCGGCTTCAGAAAGTACACCGGCATGCCGTCCGCCTTCTTGAAGTCCGGCTTTCCGGCATCCTTGATCATATGTTCATAATAGTTCGCCCCGGCAAGGATCAGCTTCTTCGGGAACTGTAGGGGCGTGAGATACGACATTGCGCTCGTGTTGATATTCGCAGCGGCGTGGTCCTCTATGCGAGACGCAACCTCGCTGAGGCGTTCGAAGGATGTGGCCCAGTCGGCAAACAAATCGATCAGGCCGGAATTGGCGCTCGGAAACAAATCTGGACAGATTTGGCGGAGCCGATAATGGTTGCCGTCCACTTCCAACGAAGGCAGGCTTTCGCCATTGACGGAAATAGTAGCAAGACTGAAATGCAATAGATTCTCCCGTAACGCCGGTGCCGTCGCGAGGTTGATTGATATACATCATAACGTTTCCGGGAGGGCGAGATTATCACTTTGTACGGCCATGTCAAACTGCAGATCGAGTAGCTTGATATGCAGCGTTTGTCCTCCGCTGATCTTCCACATTGAGATTTGGCCGGATGCCATAAATGCCCGGAACAGCATGGCATCGGTCTCCAACTTGCTCTGGATCATCGCTTCAATACAGTCGCGCGCCTGAACCCTCAGGCCAGCTCAAACGATCGAATTAGCCGCCGATATGATGCGGGACACTTGGAGGGAGCGCGTCATGCGCTGTCTGGTGGCTGTGGAACCCTGTGGGTTTCCAATCGTTGATAAAGGAAGACGATCAAACAAGGAGTCCCTGACATTGAAAGATCCCAAGACGCGCTATGAGCAACCTCCGCAACCTGCGCAGAAGCAGCCATTGCCAGGCGCAACCGACGAAATGTCGCCACCGCCCGATCACGGCGAAACCAGTTACAAGGGCAGCGGCAAACTGAAAGATTGTGTCGCCATCATCACCGGCGCTGATTCAGGCATTGGCCGCGCAATTGCCATTGCCTATGCGCGCGAAGGTGCGGATGTGGTTGTTGTCTATTACTCAGAAGATCATGACGCCGAAGAAACCCGCAAATGGGTAGAGCAAGCAGGTCGCCAGGCGGTGCTGGTGCGCGGCGATATCCAGGACGAAACCCATTGCAAGCTAGTCGTCCAAAAGGCAATGGAAGAGTTCGGGCGCATTGATATTCTGGTCAATAACGCAGCGCATCAGGCAGTCTTTGAAAATATCGAGGACATCAGCGCTGAAGAGTGGAACAAAACCCTCGGCACCAATCTCTCGGCAATGTTCTTCCTGTGCAAGGCGGCGGTGCCCCACCTGAAGCCGGGAAGTTCGATCATCAACACTTCATCGATCAATGCGACTGAGCCTAGCCCGGGGCTTTTGGCATATGCCATGACCAAGGGCGCAATTGCCAATTTTACCGGCGGACTTTCGGGCCTCCTCGCCGACAGAGGCATCAGAGTCAATGCCGTCGCGCCCGGTCCGATCTGGACCCCTCTCATCCCGGCAACGATGCCGGAAGAAAAAATAAGAAACTTTGGGAAGTCCACACCGCTTGGCCGTGCAGGTCAGCCTGCAGAACTGGCTCCAGCCTATGTTTATCTGGCTTCCGATGACGCAAGCTATGTAAGCGGAGCCCTGCTCCCGGTCACCGGCGGTCGTTTGATGCTTTGAACCGAGATTTCGCTCTTCGGAACGACTGCGGTTGCTTCAAATTTGGTTTTCGTCGCCGATCCGAACGATTGGAGGCGACCAACAATTGATTTGGAACCATTTCCGCGGATCCGCTTTATCCTTTTAAACGGAGGTCTCTCATGACAAACCAAAAAAACCCCGATGAACAGAGAAACGTCGGCGAAAATACAACCAAGTTGAGCTCTACGGAAGCGCGACAGGCGCAGCCAAATTATGTCATCCGGATCTTGCTGATTTCATCGGCTTTGATTCTCCTGGCAGGTCTTGTCACCTATTATATGGGAGACACGACCGAGACAGAAAAATTCGACCAACCACTGCAGACGGAAGAAACGACTCCGGATACAACACCATCCAGCGCTCAACCAGCGGAGTGAGTTTCGGGCAATCGAACTGCTGCTTGGTAATTACGCTGATGCTTTCAATCGCGTGTTGTAGCTATCGGCACAATTTCCGTGGTCTTCGGCGGATTTGCGAATGTGGGTCCGACTTTCTCACGGTAGGTGGCGAAGGCCGCTGAGGACAGAAAAGACTGTTTTGCTGCATCATCCTCGAATTCGAGAACGCCTATAAAATGCAGTGGGCTGTCAGTCGAAAAACAGGAATAGTGCAGGCCCGTGATGTTTTCCGACTTCAATCCTTCGACAAGATCGGTCATCGCGATCTTTTGGGATTCGTGATGACCGGGCGATTTGAGTGAATAATTGACCAGTAAACTCATGGTTTGCTCCTTTTTGCGAGGTATGCGGCGGCCTACTAGACGACTGACTGCACCATCAGGCAATTGCACAAGATAACCTCAACCGGTTTATCAGCTTACCACGAGCGCATGCCATCGAGTGGCTTCAGCGGCACAAAACAGCAATAAAACCCCGCAGAAACACGGCGGGTGGACTTGCCTTGCCAAACCACTACTGTCTTGCCATGAGGTGGAGGAGGCATGTCGCAAACCATCGAAGTGCCGTTCTGGCTGATCATCATCGCATCGGTGCTGGCGGCCATCGCCATTACAGATCGGTTGTTGTCACCTGCTGTTCGCTGGTTTTTCCGTCGGCGGATCGACCGGGCATTTGAAGAGCTCAATACCCGGCTTCAACTCAAAATCCGCACCTTTGGAACCACAAGTCGTGAGGTGTTGATTGATCGCGTCACCAACGATCCGCAGGTTGTGGATGCGGTCGCCGCATTTTCCCGAGAAACAGGAACGCCGATCCAGTTGGTTGTGGCTCGCGCAACCCGCTACGCCCGCGAAATCGTTCCGATGTTCAACGCCTATGCCTATTTCCGTATCGGAACCCGACTTGCCCGTTGGCTGGCGACAGCGCTTTATCGAGTTCGACTTGGCTATACCAACACAGAGGCGCTCGCCAAAGTCGCGCCGGACTCTTCGGTGGTGTTTGTAATGAACCACAGATCAAACATGGATTATGTTTTGGTGACTTATCTGGCGTCTTCCTCGACTGCTCTATCCTACGCCGTGGGCGAATGGGCGAGACTGCCGATACTGCAGACGCTTATCCGGTTCATGGGTGCTTATTTTATTCGCCGCAACGCCCGCAATCCGCTCTATCGAAAGGTTTTGTCGACCTATGTCCGGTTGGCAACCGAAGCAGGTGTGACACAGGCCGTGTTTCCAGAAGGTGGATTGTCGCGCGATGGATTGCTTCGCTCACCGCGTATCGGCCTCATCTCTTATATCGTTTCAGCTCATGATCATGTCTCCCACGACACAGTGTTCATCCCTGTGGGTTTGAACTACGACCGCGTTCTGGAAGATCGTTCTCTGGTGTTTGAAGCCGACAGCAGCACCAAGCCCATTTCCACCTGGCAGAAATCATCCAAAACAATGGCGTTCCTGTTTCGCAACCTGAGACTACGGCTCGCCGGCAAATGGCATCGCTTCGGCTATGCCAGTGTCTCGTTTGGCGACCCGGTCTCCGTCGATGAATTTCTGGCTGACCACGGTGTCGGCAAATGGTCAGCGATGGCAGATGTCGAGCGCGATCAATTGACGGAGAAACTGGCGCATCGGTTGATGAAATCTATTGGTTCACTCATTCCCGTGTTGCCGGTTTCGCTTGTCTCAGTCGCCCTCATAGAAGCCGGTGAGGTCGCGTTGGACCGGCTTGATCTCAAAATCAAGGTGGTTGCCTTGATCGACCAGTTGATCCGCACCGGCAAGCACGTCCATATTCCACGCCAAGACAGGGATTATGAAATAACGGTCGGTCTGCGTATGTTGTTGTTACGCAAGATCGTGACTGAACAACCGGATGGCAAGTTGACCATCAGCGAAAAAGACAGGCCGATTGTGGCTTACTACGCCAATGCAATCAGGCACTTGATTTGAAAACCCGCTATCATTGGAGTGGGTCTGGCATGAAGTCCGCTTAAGTGATGCCAGGCTTGAGAGCGGAAATACGAAAATCGGCTTTACCGGGCCGACACCTCACTACACACAGGACACCTTGCTCGACGGTGCGGACATCCACCACTTCCCCGCCGGAGGCCAGATCAATCTTCTCGCCTTCCTGTAGGCGGACGAAGTACACCCCGGCGATGTCAGAATTGATCTCTATCGCGCCCGGACCGGATTTGATATCAACCTGTTTTTCCATGTGCGAATGAAGCAGTTCGCCTGCCTCTGACGTGGTGACATATTCAAGCCAAGGGAAGAGACCCTTTACCCGTACGATCCAGCTTTCGAAACAGGTCAGAAGTCCAGGAAGCCCCGCGCTGTTTGGTTTGCGCCAATATCGCGAATTCGGGTTCCGCCGATAAGTAGAGGCATCTGAAGCACTGGGTATATCGAATACATCGTCGGGGTGAATGAAATGAGTCCATATGCCCAAGCCGCAAATTTGTGACAACATCATCAGGTTGCCTTCAGGTTCCAGGACGTAACCATACGTTTCCCTTGGCAGACAGATAGACGTGGCAGACCAGGGTTCTGCGCCAAACTCCCTTCCTTCACCAAGCGCCTTATCGCCACTGGTGTGGATGCTGCAAACATAGGTTATCTCCGGAAAAACATCTTCAAGAACGGAAAGATGGGAAGCCTGATACCAATTGTTCGCGGGCACCCAAGAAGTGGGCAATGGTGCAGGCACTGTGGTCTGCCACAAGCTTCTGGCCATCTTCAGCTTGGAACGCAAAACCGATAAGTCCGGCCAAAAATCGGTAGTCAGCGGTTGATGATTATAACCATGAAATCCAAATTCATCTTCTGATGCTTGTGAGGACATCCGCTCAATTCTGTGCTTCAGAACTTCCTGACCTGAAACCACATCAGGCGCATCCATAGAGGCGCCACCTTCGGTTTTGATATCGTGATAGTTCATGACGACATACCAGGTAAATTTCAGATCATGTTTTTGTCGCAGTGCCATCATGTCCCGGTGCCAGATATCAAACATGAAACCGTCCCAACCCAGTTTTGGAAATTCATCGGCGATTGGTTTGGGATTGGATGTTGAAAGTGAAGGCGGGAAATCATCGACATGGAGCATCGCAAAACCCGCAACCGCGGCCACGCCAACATTCATCGTCTGCAATAACGTCTGCAGGATCAAACCCCGCATGACAGGGGCGAACAAGACATTGGTGTTCCAATAGACGAGCCGACCGTTGCCGATCCTTCGGCTCCAGGCAATGGGCCTGCCATCGGCGTCGGTGACCAGCGTGGTACAATCTGCGACAAGAAAATCTGCAGCCAGTTCAAGTCTGCTGTGATCGAACTCACGGGTATGATAACTTAGCTTCAGTCCGGATATTCCGGGCAGCAATTCCTTTACGAACGCAATTCCGGTTGTTTCATGTAGTTTGGGGCGCTCTGCGAGTGGTTTGATACCAAATAAATCCTGAAGATTGTCGTTCCACCCGCGAAAGGCGACCATAAGTCCGCCGCCGCGTTCAACATATTGCTGTATTTTCCGGGCCTTGTCAGATTTGATCTCAAGCTTCTCGGTACAGATGACAATCGAACTGAAATCATCAAGATGCGGCCAGGAAGTTCTGCGCGACAGGTCTAGAACGGTAAATTGCAACTTCACAAAAGTAAGAAGCTGACAAAGATTTTCCATAACGATGAGTCCGTCACCATCTTCAGAATGAGATATGATCAGGATTACCTGGCTGCGTAGTCCGGACAACGGCGCGGATTTTTCGCGATTGAATGACGCTGAGCCGAACGGCCAGAACCGCATCTGAATGCCCTCACAAATTACTGTCAGTAATAAAACAGTACTTTCAACTTGAAATGAATTGCAAGCTAGCCTTCAATACTGAATGTGCAGATCAGCAATGTAATGCAGGGAGGTTTTGGGTGCTTCAACGGGATGTCTCGGCAGAAAAGGTCGCTGATAATGAACATCGGCCTTTGCATGTTTTATTATGCCCCGATCAACCCTCATGGGCGTTCGATAATATTGCTGACAATATTGCCAAGTTTGCAGGGCACAATCGTGTTTCCAAAATATACATGGCCGATGTCATCGGAAACGAACATCTGATTTTTGAAACAATTTTCTTAAAGCGAATTGACCTGTGCCACATATTCTGGCGGGAAGACCTTTTTCACCTTTTCAACCCGGCGACAATCAACAAAGTGGCGCGACATCTGGCTCTCGACCACGAAACAATTACCCGCGCGATCAACAGCTGCACGTTTACCACTTCAATTTACGACCATCTGTTTTGCGAAACAGGGAACATGCAGGCCCGGCGCGCAGGGTTTGCGCTGACAGACGGCTACACCGTTTCCTCCCAAAAATTATATTCAATCTATGCAAGCCAAACTGATCTGCCGGCACCGGACAGTGTAATCTCGGACGGTGTCGATACTGAGCATTTCATCCCCGGAGAAACCAAACTTGAAAATGACAACAGTTTTACGATCGGTTGGGTCGGCAACAGCGCATGGGGCAAGCAAAGCACGGGTTATGACATCAAGGGCTACCAACGACTATTTGTACCAATGATCAATGAACTCTCTGCACGAGGTCTCGCGGTCGCAACCAAGGTGGCTGATCCGCAGATAAAACGTATCGCTTTTCAGGATATGCCGAACTTCTACCGACAGCTTGATGTCTTTGTGTGCACATCGGCGATGGAAGGCACCCCAAATCCTGTCCTGGAGGCTATGGCATGCGGGATACCCGTGGTGTCAACAGATGTTGGAATCGTCCCGGAAGCCTTCGGTCCCCTGCAAAGGAACTTCATTGTAGCAGCGCCTGATACGGCGTCTTTTTCGGATGCGGTTGCCCAAATCCTCGGTGACCCTGAACTGGCTCGCGCACTGGGCACGGAGAATCGCCAGCAAGCCATGCAGTGGTCATGGCAACACAAGTCACAGGAATGGTGGCCGTTCTGGCAGTCTGTTGTTCGACGCGCAACCGAACCCCGGAATGCCTTGCGTCGGGAGTTTTGCATAAGATCTCTGGCGGCCTGCGAAGCATTGATGGGCAATTAAAGGCTGTTATGGTGAGATCCCACCCAATTGGGTGATGATGACCGACAACTATCGCAGTAATGTTGATTCGATATCTCCTTTTTTCCAAAGAGGTCGAAATGGAACAAGTCGCCATCAAAGAAATATTGGAAAACGAGCGGTGCGGATTGTTCATACTTGCTGGTCTGGATCACGCGGCAAGCGATACCTGCGGGACTTTGACCATTCATGCCGCGTCAGGGGCGCTGCGTGGAGATAACATTGATTTCATCAAATCGCGGTTGCTGGAATTGTCTCCAGACGTTGAAGTTCGAATTCGCATTTATTCGTCCGCTGACCTCCACACGCCCGACAGCCTTGAAGACTTTGCACGTTTATTCGCGCATGACACCATTTTAGCAGATCCCACAGGGGCGTTTTCGCGCGTTTCTTCTTTGCTGGACCTGTCAAGAGTTATCCGATCCGAGCTAGGTGAACGGGTAAAGGCGATCCTGTGGCAACCACATGCGTCTACGCTGGTGGTGGTTGAGAAACAGCCCGCTACGAGCGATACACTTGGCGAGTTTGCAAAGCTGCCACTTTTGGAAGACGCCGTGATTTCGATGGTCGACCGGATTGGATGCCCTGATCTGAAAAAGACAATCAGATCTGTAAGTTCGTCAACCAAACCTTCGAATCGTTACACACCGGTCGACAGTGCATCGCGGCCTGTTCGGCCGGTCCACCCACCTCGCACCGCTATGAACCGTATAATGGCATGGGCTTCGGGAGTGGCAGCTTTCATCGGGTTGGGAACACTCACAGCAGCACAAGCCAGTCTGCCGCCAGTCAACATGGATGATGAAGCATTGATGCCTGGAATCATCGCGCTCGTCGATTTGACCACACTTGGTGAGACTTCCTATGGTGTGCGTAATCCCTATCAGGCCATCGGAGGTCTTCGTTTGTATTTCGGTGCATCGGGCCTATTGCAAGCCAGTGCTGTTCAACCCGGCAGTATCAGCGATGCCATATTTCGGGCGAGAGAAGAAACCGTCCAAGAACAGGAACCGGACACCCCTTCAGAGGAAGGGCACGGCGTCCTTTGGCAGCTTCCGAAACACATCATTTACAGCCTTTAGCCAAGGCAGAAAAACCGACAGAGAGATGCATACAGGCAGGATCAAAACAACAGGATTGATAGCTTGTGAAGGCAAGGCATTGGTTGACCGTGCACATTTAAGCTCTCTGCGAGGTCAACGATGACCCAGAACGCACTTGACGCTGCGTTTTCCCTGCTCCCCAAGCGGAACGCCAGATTTGCAAAGCAGCATATTTTGGAGCAAGCAAATCAACCGGATTGCCACGAATCCTTCAAGCTGCGCTGGGCCGAATTTGAACTAGGGGGTCAGTTTGTCAGAGGCGGCATCAGTGACATTTCCGACATGGTCTCGGTAATCATCACCAACAGCCAAACCGACCCCTACATCAACTCAATGGCGAGAAAGGCTGCAAAAGGAGGACTTTCCGCCGGATCGGTTGAATGGAACAAGGATCACGAGAGTTTTCACTGGTATTTGCCATATCGCTTCATTGACGAAAAAGGTCGAGTCAGCGCGCGCCTGCGCGGCATGGTTATAACTGTGCAGCTTTTCGGAGAACTGATGGAGTTGTTCAACACCAAGGCAAATCTGACGGCGGCTGAAAAACGGACAATGTTCCAGTTGATTGGCGGAGAAGAATTACGCAACGCCGCCAACCGCGACAATGTAAGTTACGAGACCAAGCGAACCCATACAAAAACGGCCTGTGTGAAGCTGGGGTGCGCCGGACAAAAAGACCTGATTCGGATTGCAATGGGACAACTTGTTCACCTGATGTCTGTCAATGACACCGAGACCAGACAAGTCGATCCGTCGGTCGAGTTCTGTGAAACATATCTGCACGAAGACTTGCAGTTGGTCGTGCGTCACTCGCGGACAGGTATCAGACTTCGCTATCTTGTCGGAGGACCAGTGGGAGGACGACCGGCCATCATGGTGCACGGCATGATGTTTCCGGTCGCTTTAAGAGGAATATCGCCCCACCTCGAGCGCCACAACATCCGCCTGTATGTACCAATTCGACCGGGCTATCTGGAATCCCGATCGATCAACGGACTTTTTCAATCTGGGGATTTGCTGGATCAGAGCCTGAATGAGATAGCCAAGGTAATTGCGGAAGAAGAACTGGCGCCCATTGCGCTGATCGGAAGTTCACTCGGTGCCAATGCGGCTCTCCGGCTGGCAATCCGGTACCCGGAACTTTTCACACACCTTACCATGTTGTCGGCCAATCTTGCCCGGCCACCGGCCAAAGTAGATGAAAATTCGGCTTCTTTTTACCAAGGCATGCAAGATCTGAAGTCGAATGAGCTGCTGTTCAAGCTGGTAAATCTGGAATATCGAAAATTCTATTCGGACGCAGCTACCTGCCGGCATATTCTGCGAGCTCATTTCAGTAACAGCCCCGTGGACCTGAAGGTTCTGGACGGTCACTACAGCCGCTTTCCGGCCTACGAAATGTTTGCGTCAGCCTACAAGTCGTCAATCATCGGAATTACCGAAGACTTTCGTTTGGCCATGACCGGTGAGCGACCGGATGTCGAGAAACTAAAGATGCCGTTGGCAATCATCCACGGCGATCAGGATCCGCTGACTTCTTTCAACCAAGTCAGACAAGAATTTAATGCACCGAACAAAGGGATTTACCTTCTCGTTAAAGGTGCCGGTCATTTTGCTTCCTCTTCTCATGGCGATGACGTCTGGAGAACGGTCGCAGAAGCGTGCAGTAGCTGAAAATGCGAGACAAACTAGGCCATACAGGCAAGACCAGACAGGCAAGGAATGGTTATGGAGAAGAAGATTCTTAGAAATATCGCACGCGCCGCTGGAAGCACAGCCGTACTGCTTGCAGGCGCTGCAAATGCTGCAGATTCCTTCAACCACCAACGTATGGGTTCACCTGAACCAGTGATCGATTCAGTTATATATTGGGGCAGCGACCTATCATATGGCAATTCCGGCCGTTATGGCTTGGGTGTGGACGCTGGCTTCGTCACTGCCCTCAATGGCGATTTAGGCATAGAGGGATGGACATTGACGGGCAATCTGGGTTTGTCACGTTCAGTTGACTTGGCTTCACGCACCAACGCCGCTTACGGGTCAGTGCTACTCGGTTATTTATGGCCCATGGACGGATACTACTTCTCTCTGGGGGCTGGTGTGAATGTCATCAATAACAATCAGACGCCACCGGGTGGTCCGACAGACGGATCAAAAATAGGCGCCCTAATCCAGTACGGTTTTGAAACGACCCAGACCAATGCATTCTATACCCAATCCTACGGGTCCTACTCGACGGCAAACGATGAAATCTATTTCCACGCCAAAGCTGGGTATAAGAATGCAACGCTCCGTTTCGGGCCGGAATTTACACTTTCTGATGACAATGGCGGTCAGCCGACTCTCCGCTTTGGGGGGGTTGTTGGCGACATTCCCCTTGGCGATAAGGTCAAGATGAGTATTTCAGCGGGTTACCAGCGGGATCTCAATCCCGGAGTTGCAGATCGCTTTTATACAATGGTTGGGTTTTCAGTGCCTCTCTCAACGCGGTAATATGGACCGCTTCAAGTCCGGCATTAGCCGATCCTGAAACGGTAACGGCTAATGCGAACCAAAACAGACGATGTGAATCGCTGGTTTCACCGATAGGGACCTAGTCGATCTCTGAGCGTCGAGACAAGTCTGTGCTGCCAAGCGTGAAGTCAGACATTGTTGGCGCGCCTTGGTGCGTTCAAGCCTCGCCGTAGCCACCACCGCCGGGCGTGATCATGAACACTTCGTCATCCGGGTTCATTTCGCGTTTGCGCGTATCAAGCACATCCTCACCATTGATCTGGAATGTGCCCTTTGCACCATCACCACCACCGAATATGCCCTCCGGACCATGTTTCAAGCGGCTGGGAATAGTGTTGAGCAACCAGCGGGAATTGGTGCGCATTCGGTATCCGATTCGTTGGCCATCACCACCGGCTTGCTTTCCTGCGCCGCCGGTACCGCGCTCAAGTTCCTTGCAGGTAAATGCAATCGGATAGGATGCTTCCAAAACCTCTACTGGAACCGCAGAAACACCAGTGGGATAGCAAATCGAGGACAATCCCGGCTTATGCGCGCGCGCGCCCATGCCGCCCGAATAGTTGAACATCGAGCTCGTAAAGGGTTTGCCATTGGCATCTTTGCCTTGAACCTGAATGGTCCAGACAGCACCGGAGCCTTCAGCGATCACAGTATCGGGCAGGACTTGAGCCAATGCCTTGAGGATGGGAAACGGCACATACATCCCGACCACGTGGCGCGCATTGACAGGAGACGGGTATTTTGCGTTGACCACACATTCATCAGGCAGCTTGATCTTGATCGGCGCCAGTGAACCGGCGTTGTTCGGAAGATCCGGATTGAGCGTCGAACGAATGGCGAATGTTGCGTAGGCATGGGTGTAGGCAGGCACCACATTGATGCCCATGGCACTTGGCCCGGAAGACCCTTCGAAGTCGATGGTGATGTCCCCCGCCTTCGGATCGACTGTGACTGCTGTTTTCAGCTCGATAACCTCGCCACCGGGTACATCGAATTTCGATGAACCATGCCAGGTTCCTCCGGGCAGTTTGGCGATCGCATCCCGGGTTGCCTTTTCCGAACGCGCAATGATTTCCTCAGAAAGCTGGGAGATGTCATCCAGGCCATAGCGATCGCACAAAGCATTGAGACGTTCGGAAGCAATCATCCCACTGGAAACCTGCGCGCCCAAATCACCCATCAAGGCATCGGGCGTGCGAACATTGCGCTTGATGATCGAGAACAAGGTTTCATTTGGAACACCTTCTTCATAGAGTTTCATAACCGGGATCCAGAGGCCTTCCTCATGGATATCGCGGGCGCCCGAGCCAATACCATAGCCGCCAATGTCGGAATGATGGATGGTGGACCCCGCATAGGCGATAATCTTGTCATTGCGAAAGATCGGCGAGATGATGGTGATGTCAAAAAAGTGACCTGCTGACATCCACGGATCATTGGTGATCAGAACATCGCCAGGGCGAAGCTTGTCCATATCTGTGTGATCGAGCAGGTTGCGGGCAGCGGCAGCCAGCGAATTGATATGACCTGGCGTCCCGGTGACAGCCTGGGCCACCATACGCGCATTCTCATCAAAGAGACCATTTGCCAGATCGCCTGCTTCACGCACGATCGGACTGAAGGCAATGCGCTGCAAGGCTCTGGCCTGCTCGCTTACGATGCCGATCAGATTGCTCCACAGGATCTGAAGTTCGACGCCGTCCATCACAGGACTCCCTTTATCTTTTCGGCAACGATGCTGTCACTCTCGTGCAGGGTCGCGACCCAATTTTCGAGTACGAAGATTGTTGTTTCTCGTTCTTCAATAATGGCGGGCCCGACAATGGTATCGTCGGACGTGATCAACGAACGCTGATAGACATTGACCGATCTGGGCTTGCCGTCGATATAGACAGTCCTGTTTTCCGCTGTCCGGGCATCACCGGTGACTGCCTGGCGCGCAGCAGGTCTGTCGGCTGGCGCTCCGCTGGCGGTGATCAGCCAATTGACCATCTCGATGCCCATGCCTGCCAGTTTGAGACCGTATTGCCGGTGGTATTCCGCTTCAAACAAATCATGAATTTTAGCAGTATCACACGACGAAATCACTTCTGCCGGCAGATTGATCCTGACTTCAGATTGTTGACCCGAATACCGCATTTCCACTGCATAGGAGAAGCGAGCATCAGCATCAGGAATGCCCGCTTCGCGCAAAGCCTCGCCACCTTCCGCTTTCATGCTCTCCAAAACCTGATTGACCGCGTCCCAATCAAGCCCCTCAAGTGGTGATACCAAACTTCGTACGAGATCGATTTGAGCCGGGGTGACCAGTGTTCCAAATGCCGAGAGCACACTTGCCAACGGTGGATAGATGACCTTGGTGCTTTCCGTCAGTTCAGCGACCATACATGCGTGGACCGGTCCAGCACCACCAAAAGCCAGAAGCGGCAATCCGCGATAATCAATTCCGCGCTCGGTGGCATGGGTTCTTGTCGCTGCGGCCATTTGCTCGCAGACAACCTCAAATATGCCCCAAGCAGCCTGTGAGCGCGGCAGGTTCAATTTGTGTCCCAGATCGTCGACAGCTTTTTCAGCTGCGGCGGTATCAAGTTGCATATCGCCACCCAGGAACCGCTTTGGATCCAAAATACCGAGCACAACGTCCGCATCAGTGACGCAGGCGTTTTCACCTCCTCTGCCATAGCACGCAGGACCCGGCATGGAGCCCGCACTTTCCGGACCGATTTTGAGAAGTCCGAGATCATCAACCGAAGCAATTGATCCGCCACCCGCGCCGATCTCGATCATGTCGATTGACGGCACGGTGATCGGCATGCCACTGCCCGGCTTGAACCGGTAGCGGCGGTCAACTTCAAAAGTTCCGGTGACCAGCGGTTCGTGATCCTGAACGATACAGGCCTTTGCTGTGGTGCCGCCCATGTCGAATGAAATAAGGTCAGGAATATCAAAGATACGCGAAAAGTAGCAGGCGACCAATGCGCCTGCAGCGGGGCCTGATTCAATCATCCGCACGGGAACCGTGCTAGCGCGTTCTGCGCCGATAACGCCACCGTTGGACAACATGATCAGGGGTTGCTGCGAGAACCCACGTGTTTTCAACTCAGTAATCAGTGCCGTCAAATAGGGCCGCGTGATGGGCACAGTATACGCATTGATTGCGACCGTAGAGGCACGGAGATATTCGCGCATCTGGGGCGCTATCACGCTTGAAAGCGAGACATAGATTTCAGGCGCAACTTCAGCAAAGATACGGCGGACCTCTTCCTCATTGGAATTGTTGCGATAGGAATTGAGAAAGCACACGGCGACAGAGACAATGCCGGCGGCACGGCATTTGGCAATGATCTCGAGCACCTCGGCGCGATCGACCCGTTTTTCAACAGTGGCATCAGCGAAGGTTCTTTCGTTTACGGTAAATGTCCGCTCCATCGGGATCAGCGGTTCAGCGAACTCTATCTGCGGATCGTACATGTCATAGCGGTGTTCTTCGCGAATATAGAGGACATCACGAAAGCCCTCAGTCAGAAGCAGTGCGACTGGCGGACCCTTGCGCTCGATCAGTGCGTTGGTGACCACAGTGGTCGCGTGCACGATGACATCGTCGACATCGCTCGGTGCGATACCGGCCTTGCCGAGCACCAGGTCCACTCCACGGAAAAATCCTTCAAGCAGATTTGTGTGCGTCGTAAGCGTCTTATCAACGTAGCTCTGGCCATCGGATGCCAACAACACTGCGTCAGTGAAGGTTCCGCCAATGTCAATGGCGAGTGAATATCGTGTCATGTCGGGTACTCCGTGCAGCCCAAGTCTTTGGATATGGCGCGGGCGGCCTGGGTGACCGCCTTGCAAAGTGTCGCGGATGGTTCAGGTCGGATATCCTGCACTGAACCGACTATTGTAATTGTTGCGATGAACTTGTTTTCGAGATCGAAAATCGGCGATGCGATCGCATTCAAGCCACTTAATGTTTCTTCCGGCGCAACAGCCCAGCCAGTTTTCCGGGCCTTCTCGACTTCCGATTGCAAGGGTGCCGGATCGAAGCTCTTCCCGTTCGGCAATGGTGCCAGCTCGCCAGAGAGCACCTGCGCCAAGCGCTCTTCATCGCCAAACGCCAGCGCAATCTTCCCCTGCGCTGAAGCATGGAATGACAGCAGCGCGCCGGGCTTGGTGACAATCTGGACCAGAGAATCGATACGGACGATGTCGACCACGCGCATTCCACCGTCTTCGGGAATGGACAATGTACAAGTGAGATTGGCCTTGTCGCGCAACTGAACCATGACGGGTCTGGCGGTGCTGGTGAGCTGTGTTCCATCGGCGATTGCCTGACCGACATGGAAGAGTTTCAACGTTAGTCTGTAGCGTTCGGAAACCGGGTCCTGGCGTACATAGCCGATGTTGCAAAGAGTTTGGAGATAGCGGTAGATTTTCGCCCGGGGCATGCTCAATCTCCTCGCCAAATCCGTGATCCGCACATCTTCAGTCATCGGGGCCATTTCCTCGATGATCTGAAACGCGGCGATGGCCGAGTGATTGTTGATTTTGCTTGTGTCTTTCATGTCATTACCCCGGAAACAGTCTCGGCAGCGCCAGTGTCAGAAACGGAACGAATGCGACCAACCCGAGGATGACCAAGGAGATCGCGATCATTGGTAAAATCGCCACCGCTACTTTTTCGAGCTTTGTCTTTCCAATGGCCGAGACGATGAACAGACAGAGCCCGACAGGCGGTGTGATCATCCCAATCATCAGATTGAGAACAACCATGACGCCGAATTGCACCCGATCAATACCGAGAAGCGGAAATAATTCATTGAGGATCGGCATCGCCAGAACCAGTGCAGCCAGAGGCTCGAGAAACAGACCCAAAATCAGCAAAACCAGATTGAGAAGCAGGATCAAAACCCAGGGCGAAGAACTCAGCCCAAGCATCTGAGCGGCAATTTCACGCGGGATGTTTTCAATACCCAGAATAAACGAGGTCATGCTGGCCATGGCGACAATCAGCATCACGCCAGCCGTCATGGTGGCGGCCTCATAAAAAGAGGTGAAAACCTTGGATGGTGTCAATGTCCTGTAGAGCAACACGCCAACCACAAGCGCATAAACCACTGCGACTGCGGCTGCCTCGGTCGGGGTGAAAACGCCGCTGCGAATACCGCCAACAATGATCACCGGCAGGAGCAACGCAGGCAGTGCTTTGACCGCGAGACTTCGCCGTTCGTTTGCCGGTATCAATTCAGGCAATGGGTGGTCTTCTCGCCGCGCCTTGACCAGAACATAGACCAACAGGCAAGCGCACAAGGCAAAAGCTGGCACGATACCGGCAAGAAACAAATCTGCAATGGAGGTACCAGTCAGCACGCCATACAGAATGAGGGCCAGCGATGGCGGCACCAATGGTCCGAGAATTGAACCTGCGGCCGTTACTGCCGCTGCATATTCCGGCTTGTATCCATCACGCCGCATGGCCGGGATCATGATGGAACCGATGGCAGAAGCCTCAGCCGTCGCGGCTCCGCTAACGCCCGAAAACATCATGCTGGCGACCACATTGACCGCTGCCAGCCCGCCGCGCACTCGACCAACGAGGAGTTGGGCAAACCGGACAATCTGGCGGGTCAAATCAGCCGAGTTCATCAGGTTTCCAGCGAGAATGAAGAAGGGAATGGTCAACAGCACGAAATTGTCGATGCCGGCAATCATCTTCTGCGGAAATCCGATCATCAGGTGAAGCTGGTCGTTGAAAATCAGATAGGCAATCGAGGAAAGACCAAGGCTGATTGCAATCGGAATGCCGATGATCATGAAAACCAGGAATGAAAGCAGATATATGGTCACTGGCCGATACCTCCGTCCGGGGACGCAAGCTCGTGAAGCGACTGGCCGTTCATGCATGCGCGCGCATAGAGAAACAAGTCGGCAGTGATGCGAATGGCGAGCAAGACCATGCCCAGCGGCAGCGCGAGATAAACCCAGAAGACGCGCGGGGGTTCCGGTGCGTTGACGCCGAATAAATCTTCAAAAATAAAACTGAATGCCGGGATCGGTTGCGACCCCACAAATTGGGCATAGATGTAACCGTAATAGGCAAGCGCAATGCACATGCCCACGGAGAGTGCACCGCCTAGAATCGCAAGCAGCAGTGCTGGCACTCTCGGCAGTGCATTGGCCAGAATTGACAAGGCGGCTAACTCACCGCGTTCATAGGCAAAAATCATGGCCAGGAATGATGCCCAGATCAGGAGATATCGACATAGCTCTTCTGACCAGAGCAAGGACGAATTGAAGCCGTAACGCATGACGACCTGAGCCGTCATGACGGTGAGCAAGGTGGCCATCAGCGCAACCAGAACGACCTTCAGACCCGATCGAATGACATTTTGAATTGCAGTCATGGTTGCCTCCTCCTCTTCGATATTTCGACCCGCGATCGGAGCAAATTAACGCCCACCAGTCATAGTCTTCCCGATGACCCGGCGCCTAAGCGCCGGATCAGTCCTGCTTGGGACAGGCTTTTAATTCAAGTAATCAGTCGAAATCGACTTCCTGGTATTCCGTGAGGTGACGATAGTCGTCTCGAACCGGTGCAAAGACATCGAGGTTAAGCGCAACCTCATTGCCTATAGCTTCGCCACAGTGGACAACATCGGGCGGAATGCGGACAACCTGCCCGGCCCCGACTTCAACCACATCATCACCGATTTCGAACCGGACACGTCCGGAGACAACATAGGCAAGTTGTTCAAACGGATGGGAATGCGGCTTCTTTTCCATTCCGGGTTCCAGCCAGTTCATGACCATCAGGGCGTTGTCTCCGCGAAAGGCGGTTCGCGACACTCCATCGCGAACCTTTTCCCGGGGAAGCTTGTCCCAACCATAGACCGAAATCGATGCCATCAGATCACTTCCCGGCCGCGAATGCGTCAGTGAACTTGGTGATCAGCGGATCCTTTTCCTTCCAGGTGGTCACCACCGAGGCAGTCAAGGCCTTGAGATCGTCAAGGTCGCCGAGCGTATTGATGGTCACGCCATTTTCCTCAAGGAACTTTACGGTTTCAGCATCCTGTGAAGCAGCCAATGCATATGCCTCAGCCGTGGCTTCCTTGCCTGCAACAGTAACCGCGGCTTTGTCTTCGTCGCTCAGTTTATCCCAAGTCGCACCCGACATCATGATGACGCCTGGCCAGAAGTAATGGCCGGTAAGCGTAACCTGCTTTGCCGCATTGTAGAGACTTTCGGATTTGATCGATGAAACGTTGATTTCAACAGCATCAATGGTGCCGGTTTCGAGAGCCGAGTAAACCTCGCCATACGGCATGCCAATCGGGTTGACACCGATGGTTTCCCAGATCGCTTTATGAAGTGGAATTGGCACGATGCGGGTTTTCAAACCCTCGAAATCAGCCAGACTTGCAACCGCTTTTTCTCTCGAAAGGAAATGGCGAAGGCCGGCCTCGACGAAACCCAATCCCTTGATCTTTTTTTCGTCAAGCGTCGCCAGCAACTCATCGCCGAGATCCGAGGTCAGAACTCCCGACAACTGCTCATAGCTGGAAACGGTGAACGGCTGTTGCAAGGCGTCAAATGAGGCAGCACCAATTACCAACGGCAAGGTTGCCGATGAAACCAGCGCACCATCGATGAGACCAATCTGAATGCCTTCCAGCAATTGTTTGTCATCACCCAACTGGCGATCGCCAAAAACTTCGATCTTGACATTGCCATTGGTTTTTTCATCGACCTTGCGCGCAAAGATTTCGAGACCTGTATGGAAAATATGGGTCGACGCGGCAGCGTGGCCCATTTTCAGGGTGACTTCCTGGGCGCCAGCAAAAGAGGGCATCACCATCAAGGCAAGCCCCGCAACAAGAGACAATTTATTCATTACTTCCTCCCAAATACGTTTCACTCTATGAAACAATGGTGCGAAGAGTGAAACAAAGGTGGACTTGAGTCAAGCGTATTTTTGTTGGGATGAGTCGATAAAAGCCATTCATGACGGATATTTGGGGATACAGAATTCTGTATGACGGCATTTGATTTCAACCAATCATTTTGCCGTTTTACGGAATTTGGCTCGAGGCGCTGTCAATCCGATGGAATGTCTCTCGTCGGCAAACATGGGAACAATTTTTCGGTTCAGAACAAGTCAGACCGAGCAGAATAAATGGACAAATGAAGAGACATCGGATGAAGTTTCCGAGCTATTACGCAATTTTGAAAATTGTCATTCGAGATTTATGGTGTAAGTTTAGGCAAATGAACCAATTGCGTGAAAGATATACTGGAGAGTTAGGCTAATTTGCCATGCTTTGGGGGGCACAATTGGATTCAAACCGTAGGCATTTGGCAAGCTCCGCACCGGATATTCAATCCATGGGCACCCAGAGTTTCGACATCAGGTCGAAATGGACGATTGATGCTCCCCTTCCCGACCTTCAGGTGATCGTATCTGACCCAATGTCGATTCTGATTTGGTGGTCCTCTGTCTTCATTGACGGAGAAGCCCTGAGCGTAAAAAACCAAGGGCATAGTAACGGGCAGGATGACTTTCGCGGGTTCAAGGCCAGGTTCTACACCAAAGGCTTTTTGCCACACGCTTTCCAATTCATTGCCCGGGTTGAAGAACACTCACCCAATCATCTGGTGATTAAAACCGAGGGTGATTTTAAAGGCGTGGGAACGATAATGCTTAGAGAATTCGAAGGACGCGCACTGGTCAGTGTTCACTGGTCCGTGACAGTTGTTCACCCCTATCTATGGCCATTTCTGCGCATCTTGAAGCCAATATTTGTCTGGAATCATCTTTGGGCCATGAGGCGCGGCAGGCAGGGATTGATAGAGTTTGTCAAACGGAACCACGCCGCTGACCGTCCTTTCCAGACTCCAACTTTTCCGCACAATCTCGCGTTTTTCAGAACACCTCGCCAATGGCGCGTTTAGGCTTGAAACTCGCATTTCTGGCATCACTGGCGCTTGATCATGCCAGGATCAGCAGTGTGATAATCTTAATCGCGGCTTTGTTGTCAATCTTCGGACTGACCCGACTGGGATACGACGATGGCCACGAGAGCGTCTTCTCCTCTGCCACACAAGAATATGCCGACTATGAGGAATTCACAAAACGGTTCTCGGGATCCAACACCAATGTTGCACTTCTGGTCAGCGCACCAGAAATTTTTACAAAACAAGACCTTCTGGCATTGCAAGACCTTGTTCTGGAAATTCACCTTATTGACGGTGTTGAGGCCGTGTTCTCCGTTTTCAGCTTGCAAAAAACTGATGCGGATGACGGTGGTTACCTATCGGTATTCGGCGACTTCGAAGAGGCGGAATCCATCACAATACTGTTGAAGCAGGCAGTAGATCAGTCATTTTCAGGCATGAAGCTGGTCTCCGCCTCACTTGATCAAACATCTGTCATTGTCTCACTCGACCCCCGCATGACCAATCTTGATCTGGCCAAAGATGCCTTGGCCGAGTTGGATGAAATTTCGCAAATCGCTGCACGCAATTCGCGATTGAGCATCTCGGTGACCGGATTGGTATCCGTGCGCAATTGGGTCGTTGAACAAGTCCGAATTGACCAACCCGTCATCAATGTACTGGGGGCGCTGTGTGGCTTTGTGGTTTCGCTCCTTATTTTCAGAAGTTTCTGGATTGCGCTGCTGAACGGTGTAGCGTCGGTTTTCGCACTTACGCTCAGTTTGGGTCTGTTCGGTCTGTTCGGCTTCAGCATCAATGTGCTGAACACCGCTTTACCGGTGCTTGTGCTGGTTTTGGCGAGTTCCGACTGCACGCATATAACCTATGAGTTCTGCCGCCAGTCAGAGATGGGCAAGCAGCCAAAAGAGGCAATCCGAACAGCATTGCTGGAGATGATTTCGCCCTGTGCACTGACCTCTCTTACGACCGCGATTGCATTTGCCACACTCTATTTCTCACCATCACCGATCATTCGCGAACTTGCCATCTCGGGTTCCCTATGTGTGATCGGGGCGTTTTTTGCGGTCCTGCTGGTTCACCCTCTGGTGTTTCTCGTTGCATCGCGTTTTCGCGTTGTCCGAAACGCATTGCAACGCCCGCTCCCCATTGCCGCACGTGGTCTTTCCACCAGACACTTTTTTGATTGGCTCTTGTCGCATCGGCGATGGGTTGTCGGCACCGGCCTGGTTTTGAGCGCCGCTCTCGCTTACGTGATGTTTCCCATCCAAACCAGTTACACTTTCTCCGAGAACATCAATAAAGATAACTCGCTGGTTGCGACGATGGTTGAGCTTGAAGCGTTTACCGGCCCCATGACCACGCTTGAAATTCCGTTGGTTGCCACGAGCAAACAAGAGGAGCTTTCGCCTGAACATGTCTCGGATATTGAAACAATACATATGACGCTGGAAAAGCAGTTTCCTGACTTCCCGGTTGTATCTCTACACACCATTGCCCGGTTTATTGCCACCGAAGGCAATCAGGCAACGCCAGACGCAATTACTGAACTGATGGAACTATTGCCTGACAAATACCTGAACCGGATTGTCAGCACGCAAGGCGACGGATTTTTGGTCTCGATGATGGTGCCCGATTTGGGGGCAGAGAAACTTCGGACAATTATTGCACGTGTGGAGAATACTTTATCAGCAATCCCTACCAAGGAGCTGTCCATCCAACCGGTCACCGGCATGTTGGCGCTGTCCTCACAACTCTCTGACCAGATGATCAAGCAATTGATGATAAGCTTTCTGACAGTGGCAGTCTTGTGTCCTTTGCTCATCGGACTATGGTTTGGCGAGTTAAAGTTCGTCTGGATCGCCGTGTTGCCCAATTTGTTGCCGATTTTGACCATTGGTGCGTGGATGATGGCCAGCGGAAACAATGTGCAATTCACCAGTGCGCTGGCGATGACAATTGCATTCGGAATTGCTGTTGATGACACTATTCATGTTTTCAATCGCATTTCGTTGCATGGCAAAATCAGTGACGGCAAAATTTCAATGCATGCGCTGACCACCGCCATGACCCATGTCAGCCCGGCACTGGCAACCACAACCTTCATTCTGATGTCGGGCCTGATTGTGGTACTGTGGAGTGAGATGCCAATGATCCAATATTTCGGATTGCTGTGCGTGAGCACTTTTGCATTGGCTTTGGTTGCTGACATCGTATTGTTGCCAGCCATTGCCGCGATGGTTTTTTCCAACACCACCGAACAAGTGCGGGTCGCAGAATGAGAAGACCGGCAAATACACTCGGAAATGTTCTGGCTTGGCTGGCTTGCGTTGTCTGTATTTCCCTGACCTTGAGCCCATCCTCCTTTGCCCAAGAACTGTATGGTGAATGGCGCGGTAGTGGGTTTGCCCGGCCCAGCATTTTCGGCAAGAAAGAGAAAATCTATTGCAAGATTATCGGCAAGGCATCCGGTCCGGGAAAAAGCGAGCTATCCGGACGTTGTGCTACAACCACAAAATCGCGAAAATTCTCGTTGCAAATAACTGAAACAGGCGGGAACGCAGTTAAAGCAGTAGCAAACATAGCTGGAAGTGCAAAACCCTTCGCTTTTACGGGCCGTAAGCAAACTTCAGGATATGTGATGCATTCCGACGAACCGACCACTCAGGAAGGCATAGTTTTCACATCGCAGTTTGTCATCTCATTTTCTGGTTCAACAAAAATGATGATGCGCCAGACAGCGGTAAACATCGACACCGGGAAGCAGGTCACTGTGGTGAACACGGCATTCAAGAAGCAGTAACTCTACAACCTGCAATTCAATATATTTCTGATGCATCTGATTAGAGCACCCGGCGCAACCCCTCTTGTACCCGCAACAACTTTGGCAAGAACTCATCAACAAGTGCCTCGACACGGTCATGGGTTGCGGCCAGGCCGGAGTTGAGTGAGGCAACTGTCTTGCCGTGAGAATCGATAATCGGAACAGCAATCGAGCGAAGACCGATCTCGACCTCCTGATCGATCACGGCGTAACCCGTCTGGCGAACCTCCCTGATACGGGTGAGAATGTCACGCGGATCCGTGAGGCTGAACGGCGTGCGCGGAGAAAGCTCAGAGACATTCAATATTTTCTCGACATCAAGATCCGCTTCCGCAGCCAGCAGCACCCTGCCCATCGATGTGCAATGGGCGGGCAGCCGGGAGCCAGGCATCAGACCGACCGACATCACCCTTTTTTGAGCGGCGCGCGCGATATAGACTATCTCGGTGCCATCAAGGACGGAGACCGAGCAGGATTCGTTGATCTGCTCTGTCAGTTGATCGAGCCAGGGTTGAACGATCTGCGACAACGGCAAGGATGCCAATGCCGCCATGCCCAACCGCAAAGTCTTTGGCGTCAATGTGAAAAATTTGCCGTCATAATCTGCGTACCCTTCCGCGTGAAGGGTCAGCAGACAGCGACGCGCTGTCGCCCGATCCAGTCCGGTTTTTGCAGATACATCAGAGATAGACAATCTAGGCGCCTGTGCGCCAAAACATTCAATGACTCGGAGGCCTTTAGCCAATGAGGCGATGAAATCCGTCGGCTTGTTCAACATGCGCACAAAAATTGCCACGATTTGAACAAATGTCAATATGCGAACAAATGGTTTGTCGCACGAGGCTCTCCACCCCTATTGTCCGCAAACTTTATTGCAGTTCTCTCGTGGTCGTTCAAAACCAGCAAGACCAGGATGTTGACTACCGTCTGGAGGTGACATGGACAAGACAATCGATACGCTGGCTGATGCGATTGCGCCAATTCATGATGGGGCATCGTTGATGATTGGCGGCTTCGGCGGCTCGGGCGCACCGATCGAACTCATCCACGCGCTGGTTGACCGGTTCAAAGAAACGGGCAGCCCGAAGAACCTCATCGTCATCAACAACAATGCCGGCAATGGCAAAATCGGCATCGCCGCAATGCTGGATGCGGGCATGGTGAGCAAAGTCATCTGCTCGTTTCCGCGATCATCTGACCCACGTGCTTTCAATACCCGCTTTGAAGCCGGCGAGATCGAGCTGGAACTGATTCCCCAGGGCACCTTGGCAGAACGCATTCGTGCCGCCGGTGCGGGTATTCCGGCCTTTTATACCCCTTCCAGCTACGGCACCGAATTGGCTGAAGGAAAGCCGGTTGCTGAATTTGAGGGCAAGAATTATGTTCAGGAACGCTGGCTGAAGGCTGATTTCACCATCGTCAAAGCCGAAATGGGGGATCGCCATGGCAACCTCACATATCGATTGGCTGGGCGGAATTTCAATCCGTTGATGTGCATGGCGGCTACATCGACAATAGCCCAGGTATCGCGTTTGGTGGAACCGGGCGAAATTGATCCGATCAGTGTAATTACGCCCGGCATTTTCGTTGATGGCGTGGTTGAGGTTGCTTCGCCCCGTCAGGAAGAAGACATGATCCGTGCCGGGGAGGCCTACGCATGAGCTGGCAAAAACTGACAAATGCGCAAATCGCATGGCGGGCAGCCCAAGACATCGAAGATGGCGCTTACGTCAATCTCGGCATCGGGTTTCCGGAAATGGTAGCGCGCTTTCAACCCGACGGAAAAGAAGCGGTATTCCACACAGAGAACGGCGTTTTGGGTTTCGGCCCCTCACCCGCGCCCGGAGAAGAAGACTGGGACCTCATCAATGCGGGCAAAAAAGCCATCACCCTGAAACCTGGTGCTGCGATATTCCACCATGCTGACAGCTTTGCCATGGTTCGCGGCGGCCATCTGGATGTGGCTATTCTGGGTGCCTTTCAGGTGGCGGAAAATGGTGACCTTGCCAATTGGCGTGTGGGTTCAAAAGGTGTTCCTGCGGTGGGCGGCGCAATGGATCTTGTCCACGGCGCAAAACGTGTTGCCGTCATCACTGATCATGTTACCAAGAACGGCGAACCGAAGCTGGTCACCAAATGTGAGTTTCCGCTTACCGGTGTAGCTTGCGTGACCCGCGTCTACACCTCATTGGCGGTGGTGGATATCACTGAGAAGGGGTTTGTGCTACGCGAAAAACTCGCGGGCATTTCCATGGATGAACTGCAATCGCTGACCGGAGCTAAACTCCATGTCGAACACGATGTAAACGAATTGAATGTTCCAGAGGTAGAATGATGAACGACGTCTATATTTGTGATTATATCCGCACCCCGATTGGCCGTTTCGGTGGCTCTTTGGCAACCGTGCGTGCTGATGATCTGGGTGCAATTCCGCTCAAGGCGCTGATGGCGCGCAACACAGGCGTTGATTGGGAAGCCGTTGACGATGTTCTCTACGGCTGCGCCAATCAGGCAGGCGAGGATAACCGCAATGTCGCGCGCATGTCGTCGCTGTTGGCTGGCCTGCCTGAAAGTGTTCCAGGCGCCACCATCAACCGTCTTTGCGGCTCCGGCATGAATGCCGTGATATCGGCCGCACGTGCCATCAAAGCCGGGGAAGCCGATCTGATGATTGCAGGCGGCGTTGAATCGATGAGTCGTGCCCCCTTCGTGATGCCCAAGGCAGAAAGTGCCTATTCGCGCTCCAATGCGGTATTTGACACCACTATCGGCTGGCGTTTCATCAATCCGCTGATGGAAAAGCAGTATGGTGTTGAATCCATGCCGGAGACCGGTGAAAACGTTGCCGAAGATTTCAACGTCAGCCGCGAGGATCAGGATGCATTCGCTCTCCGCTCGCAGCAGAAAGCTGCTGCGGCACAGAAGAACGGTCGATTGGCAAAAGAAATCACCCCTGTTTCGATTCCCCAGCGCAAGGGTGATCCGATAGTGGTTGATGCTGATGAGCATCCGCGCGAAACCACAATGGAAGCGCTTGCCAAGCTTCGCACACCCTTCCGCGCTGGCGGCTCGGTAACTGCTGGCAACGCATCCGGTGTCAATGATGGTGCGGCGGCATTGATCATTGCTTCGGGTGAAGCTGCAAAGAAATATGGTCTGACGCCGATTGCCCGCATTCTTGGCGGTGCAGCGGCCGGTGTAGCACCGAGGATCATGGGCATTGGCCCGGCACCAGCCACACAAAAACTCTGTGCCCGGCTCGGGTTGTCGCCGACCGATTTCGATGTTGTCGAGCTCAACGAGGCATTCGCATCGCAAGGCATCGCGGTCCTGCGTGAACTTGGCATTGCTGAAGACGCCGACCACGTAAACCCCAATGGCGGGGCAATTGCGCTTGGTCATCCACTCGGAATGTCAGGCGCGCGAATTGCGGGTACCGCTGCAATGGAATTGGCCGAACGCGGGGGCAAATTGGCCCTGGCCACCATGTGCATTGGCGTAGGCCAGGGCATTGCAATCGCCATCGAGCGGGTTTGATAATATTGCCTGACCGGATAATTCTGGTCAGGCAACAGCTACTTCGACAAATGCACTTCTGCGTTCGTTAATGCAAACGCCAATCGCTTGTTTGAGCGCTTGGCGAAGCTGGCTCTCGTTTGTTGCATTGATTGTGAATGCACCGTTGGCACCGGCAATCGCGCACAGGTCAGGTGTCGGTTTGAGGGAAGTCAGCGGAATCTCATTGAGTTTTGCCGCCGCCCCATCGGGATACATCTGAACAACCGATTGCCGGACAGCACCCCACTCGCGATTATTCAGCACCATGATCAATACGGGTAACTTCATGGCAGCAGCGATGAGATGGCAAGCCGTGGGATTGGCAAACATGTAACTGCCATCACCCATTGTTGCGACGCAAAGCCGGTCCGGCTCAGCCAGTTGTGCCCCCAAAGCTGCGGGGAAACACCAGCCCAAGCCACCGGAATGCGGTTCCTGAAACCACGACTTTGGTTCGCGGCGTGCCAGCGGCCCGAGTGGCACGCCAAGCTCAGAAAAGACTGAGGATTTGTGACCCTCCAGCACTTCTGAAAGCACATGTGCGACATTTTCCTTGTTCAAACAGTCAGCAAGACTTGCGGCAATTCTGATGCGCTCAGCTTTTTGGCGTTTGGCGTTGGATGCAGCCAGTTCTCCTGTACGCGCTTTGTTACCTTCACCGATCTCATCCATGGCTGCGATGAGAGCTGGAATGGTGTCGCGATTCTCTCCGGCTATGGCCAGATCTGCGGGAAATCCGCGCATCGGAAAACGTCGAAACAGCGGGTCTGGCCCCATCTGGATGACTTTGGCATCGTCCAACATTTTGTGCTTGTCCGGCCACCAGGGCGCAAGGCTGTCGATCACCAGAACAACATCCGCCTTTGCCAAGGCTTCACCGGGATCAGCTCCCACATGACAAGGATGGTCGGTCGCGATTGCCAGATGCGTGGCCCACCAGGAACTAACAGCAATTCCCCAAAGCTGCACCCAGTCTGCAAAGACAGCAAAACTGCCTTCATCACCGGCACCGCGTTGGGCAATAACAAGCGGATTCCTCGCCCCGGCAAGCATCTCGGCCGCCTGCCGGATGGCATGCTGATCAGGCCCCATGCGCGCCGGAGTTGCCGTTGGCGGTGCGAGGACATCGTCAATTGAAACGTCCTCGCAGAGCACTTCGCGCGGCAAGGACAAATAGACAGGACCTTTGGGTGTGGATTCACTCAATGCCAGCCCACGATCAATCACGACCGAGACTTGTTCGGGGAAGCGTAGCTCGTATTCCCATTTGACCGCTTCGCGTATAAGCGCTGCCTGATCTGCCATTTCCTGCCCCCAGGCTATGGGAACGGTACGGGCGCCAAATCGATGGCTTTCAGTTACCGGCGTGCGGCCGGACATAACAAACATCGGCACATGTTCGCAGGCCGCATTGATGGCTCCGGTGGCACCGTTGGCGAGACCGACATTGGTATGCAGCATCACCGCTTGGGCGCGTCCCGAAATCAACCAATAGCCATGGGCCATTCCCATCGCTGCATGCTCATGAGGAACGGTAACGGTCGAAGGCAGCGGCACGCTGGCGGCTTTCGCTTGCGCCATTCCTTCGATGATGGGCGGAAAATCTGTACCGGAATTGACAAATATCCAGTCAATTCCAAGCCGGGCAAGACGGGCCGGAATCGCTCCACCAGCAAGAATGGTTTTGCTGCTCATCTCAGCCTCCCAGTATCCGTGGAAGGCCCAGTACGAGAACCGGGAATGCGACCAACAGCACGACCCGGACGATTTCAGACAGAAAAAACGGTGTGACACCGCGGAAGATGGTGCCCATCGGCACATCCTTGGAGAGCGCAGCAATGACGATTACATTCATGCCAACAGGTGGCGTGATCAACCCGAGTTCCACCACAACGAGAGCAAGAATACCGAACCAAACCTTGAGATCATCGGTGGACATGGCAAAGCCCGCCCCTTCCGCTGGTTGATAGTCGCCGCCATTCACGGCCACGAGCACAGGCCAGAAGAATGGCAAGACCAACAAGATCATCGAGAGCGAATCCATCAGACAGCCCAACAGAATGAGAGCGACAAGCAGGATTACCATCACCGTCATCGGAGCCAGTCCGGAATTGAGCGCCCATTCGGCGGAGGCTTGCGGGACCCCTGCCCGCGACATGAAGATCTTGAGGAGTTCGGCACCCAACAATATGAGATAGATCATCCCTGTGGTGCTGGCAGTCTCACGCACTGAAGAAGTCAGGTTGGAAAAATTGAGCTGTCCGCGCAGAACTCCGAAAAGAAACACCACGAAAACACCAATCGCAGCAGCAGGCGTGGGGTTGTAGAAACCCGCATAGATGCCGCCAACCACGATGGCAAATACAATGACAACGGGAATGACGCCGCGGGTGGCAGCCCAAAACTCGTGGTGGTCACTGGCACTGTGGACCGGCCCGGCCCCCGGCACCAAGCGCACATATATTGCAATGGTGATGAGGAACAGGAGAACGGCCAGTATGCCGGGGATCAAAGCCGCCATGAACATGGTGACAATATTGGCCTCGACGATGATCGCATAAATGACCAGAACCACCGATGGGGGTATGAGAATTCCCAATACTCCGCCAGCAGCTACCGAGCCGGTGGCCAAAGCTGGCGAATAATTGAACCGTTTGAGTTCGGGCAGTGCCACCTTGCCCATGGTGGAAGCTGTCGCCAGCGATGATCCACATACCGCACCGAAACCGGCGCAGGCAGCAATAGTGGCCATGGCGGTTCCGCCACGCATCCAGCCGAACCATGCATTGGCCGCACGGAAAAGATCCCGCGAAAGTCCTGTTTTGGTGGCAAGCGCGCCCATGAGAACAAACATCGGCACGACCGAAAGATCGTAGATAGAGAACTGGCCGTATCCCAAAGTCTTAAGTTGTGAAAACAGAATGGCAGGACCGTTGATAAGGCCTGTTCCAACGGTGCCGACGATAATCATTGCATAAGCAATCGGCATGCGGATGGCGATAAGGAAGACAAGAACCGCCAGTCCGCTCAATCCGAGAAAAATAGGTTCCATCAGGTCTTTCCTGAAAAGTCCTCAAGAGTGGTGAGGATGGCGGCGAGGACAAGCAGCATGAGCGAAACCAGAATGGGCAGATAGACCCACCAGACAGGCAGTTGAAGAATGGTGCTGGCGAGGTTGTAAGTCTTCTGGTCAAGCATTCCGAAATACATCCGCCACAACAACAAAGCCGCAAACATGACAGCGACCAGCGAACCCAGGCCATCGAGGCGCTTCTGGCAGCTCGGTTTGATGTTTGCGGTGAAAATATCAGCAGTCACATTGTGCCGGTTGAGCTGGCAGAATGGCAGGAACATGAAAGCGGCGGCGGCCACTCCCATCTGCGTCAATTCAAAATCGCCGGCGAAGGGCAACCCGACAAGGCCGCCCAGCACCGTCCAGACATTGACTGCGACGACGACCCCAAGAAGCAAACCACCTGTCAGCGCCCATGCATCAATCACTTTGCGCACCAGTTTGGAAATACTTCCTTCAACCATCGTCACAATCCTCCTACATCGCGTTATTGGCGATGGCGGCGCGTGCCTTGGCCAGAATGCCGGCACCATCAATACCAGATGCCGTAACCTCGGTGACCCAGCGATCAACAACAGGAGCGACCGCGTCACGGAACGCCGCAGTTTCTTCTTCAGTCAGCGTGATATGGGTATTGCCGTTCTTAACAGCCAAATCGATGCCGAAATTATCGCTTCCGCGCCAAAGCGCTCCAAGTTCTTTGATAAACTCATCATTAGATGCTTCCTTGAAGGCCGCCTTAACATCGTCGGACAGACTATCCCACTTGGCCTTGTTCATGGAAACCTGAAACACCGAAGTGCCCAACCGTTCCTGATTGAAACCTTCGATCTGGAATTGCGTTTGATCGTAGACTTTCAGTGGCGGAATGATCTCCCATGGAATAAGCGCGCCATCGACAACTTTCTTGGAAAGAGCCTGTGGCAATTCCGGCACAGGCATTGCAACCGGGCTGGCACCCAGCGCTTCAATGACCCATGCACCGGTCCGGGTTGGTATACGCAGTTTGGTGTCCTTCAGATCAGCAGGGGTGCGAACTTCCTTGTCGACCATGTGAATGGCCTGGCCGGCGTGCACATGCAGAAACAGGACTTCGAGGCCGCCATATTCCTGCTTCAGATCGCTTTCGAACATTTCGCGCATGGCAAGGTTGGTGGCAGTCGGGTCGTTGACATAGACCGTCGGCAGCTCAAACACCTCGGAGCGGGGAAATGTTCCCGGTGTGTAGCCGTTGAGCGTCCAGACGATATCGACAACACCGTCGCGCGCTTGTTGAACCAGTTCAGGAGGGCGACCGCCCAGTGTCATTGATGGATAAAGCTCGATCTTCACCTTGCCGCCAGAAAGCGTCTCAACTTTTTTGGCCCAAGGTTCCAGCATTTGGGTATGTGCAGGTGCCTTGCCACTCAGGAAATGGTGAAGCTTGAGCGTGGTCTCCTGCGCCATAACAGGCAGGGCCATACAAGCTGCCAGTGTGGTTGCAGCCAAGATTTTCAAAATTCTCATGTTTACCTCCCTTGGTACATGAACATTGCATATTTCCGCTTAGTACGGCAGACCGACATAGTTTTCCGCCAGACTTCGACGGGCGGTTTCAGATTGAACAAGGTAATCAAATTCAGCCCGCTGCATGCGCTCTTCAAATCCCGAAGCATCGGGAAAGCGGTGAAGCATCGAAGTCAGCGACCAGGAAAAACGTTCGCATTTCCACACCCGCGCAAGTGCTGCTTCCGAATATACTTCAATTTCGCGGGTACTGCCAAAATTGAAGAAAGCATCAAATGCCCGGTGGAGATAATAGACATCGGAAATTGCCAGGTTGAGTCCTTTGGCACCAGTAGGTGGTACGATGTGGGCTGAATCACCTGCCAGAAACAACCTGCCGTAGCGCATCGGCTCGCTGACAAAGCTGCGCAGTGGCGCAATTGACATTTCCAGCACTTCACCGTCGGTCACCAGTCTTGCCGCAACGTCGGCCGGAATGCGATGCTTGAACTCTTCCCAGAAACGGTCAGCAGGCCAGTCTTCCACCTTTTCAGTCAAAGGCACTTGAACATAATAACGGCTGATGGTCGGCGACCGCATCGAACATAGCGCAAATCCACGCTCATGGGCTGCGTAAATGAGTTCTTCAGTGGCCGGTGGCGTGCGCGATAAAAGCCCCAACCAGCCAAAGGGATATTCCCGAACAAAATCCTGGCGCACACCGTTTGGGATTGCCTGCCGTGATGGACCATGGAACCCATCGCAACCAGCCACGGCGCTGCACACCAGGCGGTGGTCCACGCCTTCTTTCTGATAGACAACAACCGGGTTTTCGCTTTCGGTATCTTCAATGCGAACCACTTCAGCGTCATGGATCACCTGCCCGCCACGCGCTTCTCTGGCATCATAAAGATCACGAGTGAGTTCCGTCTGCCCATAGACAGTCACACCCTTGCCGCTGAGTTCCTTCAGTGGAATGTGAAGCCGATGGTCATGCCAGCTTATTTCCACCCCATCGTGGGTTTGGCCTTCAGCTTCCAGCCGATCAGCAACGCCCGCTGTTCGCAAAACATCAACAGTTCCATGTTCCATCACGCCTGCGCGAATACGACCAAGCACATATTCGCGGGACTTGCGTTCAACTACCACGCTTTCGATGCCGCTGAGATCGAGCAGTTGGGATAGCAACAATCCGGCTGGGCCGCCGCCAATTATGGCAACAACGGTCTTCATTCGAGGGCCTTTCGCGATCGGGCAAAATGGCGTGCTTGTTGCGGGGCGTTGCCAGAAGCCCGGAGAGGATCGACGACGGAATTCCAGTCAATTGAGGCGTGTCTGCTGCGAAGTGTTGCTTCGGGATCGGGTGTCTCCAATGCCTGTTTGATAGCGGTGACAGCCTCGGGGCGCGGCATGGTTCGCGCCAATGCGAACACGGCGGCTTCCGAAAAGGGGCCAAATCCTTCAGCTTGAAGATTGTGCATCATGGTATCCGGGCGCGCTTTCAATCCGGAAACCATTTTATATGCGTTGGATAGTGCGCCGGCCGCTGTTGCCACCAGTGGGCGCATGCTCATCCACTCCAGCCCCCAGGCAACACCATCACGGCTCATGCCGTGAATGGCTGCTTCAGACAAAGCGGCCTGCAGATGAGTACTGTAACGTGCAGCCGATTGCAAAACTTCGGCACGGACCGGATTGGATTTGTGCGGCATGGTGGATGATCCGCCACCGGCAATGGCCACTTCGCGAACGCTTGAACCGGCGAGAAAAGCCACATCGGAACCCATGCGCCCAAGGCCAACAGTCAACAGCGACAGCGCTGACCCCAGTTCAGCGACGGCACCGCGCCTTGTGTGTGACGGCAACGGTTCGGCTTGCAAACCGAGCCTTTCGGCCAAAGCGGCGCGCAACATATCTGCCTTTTCGCCGAATGCGGCATCAGTTCCTGCAGCACCGTGAAGCGAAAGCCGGGCATTGCGTTCACGGGCTGCGGCAAGCCGGTCTGATGCGTCTGCAAGCTCCTGGCCCCATACCGTCACCAATGCGCCGAAGGTTGTCGGCAGACCGATTTGGGTTCGGGTGCGCGCTGCCATCACAGTGTCCGCGTCCGCGTTGGCGATCTCCGCCAACCGATCCAGCAAATCGTCGAGTTCAATCAGCATTTCGCTGATAACCGTATCAACCTGCAGTGTGGTTGCCGTGTCAATGATATCCTGCGAGGTTGCGCCAAAGTGAACCCATTGGCCAAGTTCAGCACCAAGGCTGGTTCGCATGGCGTTGACCAATGCTGGAACCGGCACTCCGTCGCGTTCTGTTTGTTCGCTGAGAGTTTCGGGTGCTATCTCAAGATTGTCACAAGCAGCCGCGATCTTGGCGCCGATGTCCTGCGGAATCAGGCCAACTTCACTGGAAGCTACCGCCAATTGTGCTTCCACTTGGATCATTGCCGAGATCAATGCAGCATCGTCCAACAGGTCCGTCACCGTCGGGCTGGAGTAGAGCCCGGACCAAAGCTTGCTGTCGACCAACGAAATGCTCATGGTTTTGCAATCACTCCACTCACAGGTCCAAAAAGACTGTTTCATCTTCGCCTTGAAGACGAATGTCGAAACGGTATTTGCCCGCACCATTCTTGGTTGCGATCAGTGTCTTGACCCGGTGCTTGTGCTCAATGCGACCCAAAAGCGGATCGTTGGCATTATCTTCATCGTCGAAATAAATCCGGGTAGTGAGACCAATATTGATGCCGCGCGCGACAATCCAGATCGAAATATGGGGTGCTTGAAGTCCACCACCACGGCTTGGGGTCCGGCCCGGCTTGATAGTGCGCAAAGTATATTCACCCGTCTGACCATCGGCGGCAAAGCGGCAATGACCAATGACATTTTCATCAGCACCCGGTTGGCCGGAATATTTCCCCGACGCATCAGCCTGCCAGCTTTCAAGCAATGCATCACGCAAAACGGAACCGGTGCCGTCGATGATGGAACCGGTGATTTCTATGATTTCACCCGCCGCACCCTTACTGATTGGGGAGGTGCCGATTTCGGTGTGATAGGCGCCGACATTACCGGCGAAGGTCGGCATGAGGCCAATATGGACGTAGGGACCTGCGGTTTGTGACGCGGATTCTACCAGTGTATCGAGCTTTTGAACCATCTCAAAACCCCTCCAGCTTGTTTTCAAACATCGTCTGACGCCGACCGCGCAGAACCACATCGAACTTGTAGGCGAGAAAATCTAGCGGACGGGATGCCGCCAGATCAAGCGGCGCGACCAATCGGTCAAGATGGCTGCGCTCCTTTATGGTTGCCGCAATGGGGCAATGGGCGATCAAAGGATCGCCCTCGAAATACATCTGGGTAATCAAACGCTGACCAAAGCTGTGGCCGAAAACCGATACGTGGATATGAGCCGGACGCCAGTCATTGGCTCTGTTGGGCCAGGGATAGGCACCCGGCTTGATGGTGAGAAACTGGTAATACCCCTGCTCGTCGCTCAATGTGCGGCCACAACCACCAAAATTTGGATCAAGCGGTGCAAGATAAGTGTCTTTCACATGCCGATAGCGGCCACCGGCATTGGCCTGCCAAACTTCAATCAACGCGGAAGGGACAGGTTTGCAATTCTCGTCAAGTATGCGGCCATGGACCAAAATTCGCTCACCTATCGCTGCGGACGCCCCTTTTGACCAGTTGAGGACCAGATTATTGTCCAGCGGACCAAAGGCGTGATCACCAAATCTTGGTCCGGTTTCCTCCGAAATCGTCGATTCCATCGACAGTAGGGGCAAGGATGGCGAACGGGAAACAGAAGTCTTGTAGCCCGGATCAAATGAAGCAGGATGGATGGAGCGGTTACGCGGAATAAGCGGTCCCATGTCATGTATCGCATTGGACTTGCTGCCGGTGTCAGTCATTTTCCGCCTCCATTTCAGCATAGGTTGCCTTGGCGATTTTCAAGGCCTGATTTGCCCGTGGTACTCCCGCATAAATGGCGACATGCTGCAAGGCTTCTGCGATATCTGATTGGGTGGCTCCTGTGCGTTTGGTGGCGCGCACATGCATGGGAATTTCCTCAAAATTGCCCAACGCGGCCAGCAACGCAATCGTCAACATCGAGCGGTCGCGATCGCTGACTGCATCCGATGCCCAAACATTGCCCCATGCGGCTTCGGTTATCAGGCGCTGGAAAGGGACGTCCAGCGAGCTTTTTTGGCTCTCGGCGCGGTCGACATGGGCATCACCAAGGATACGGCGCCGGGTTTGCATTCCGGTATCAAAGCGGTCGGTCATGTAAAATCCTCTTGATGTGGCATGAAGGAGTGGCGATCAATGTAGCGCGCATCTGCGAAAAACCATTTCGGTTGCCAATGACAAAATGAATGGAAGTACAGAATTCAGCCGTCGCGTAGATTGAAATCCTCCCGAAATCATCTTGTCATAATAATTTGGATTGAAAATATTCAAAATGATGCGAAAAACATAACCATATGGATATACCAAAAGGCATCAAGCTCCGTCATATTGCCGCATTCCTTGATATTTCAGGTGAAGGCACCATCAGCGGCGCAGCAAGGCGACAGAATATTTCGCAACCGGCATTGTCTAAAACAATCGCCGAGTTGGAGACCATGCTCGCTGTTACCCTCTTTGACCGTGCCGGAAGGAGAACGATCCTGACAGCCCACGGCGAAACCTTTCGCCGCTATGCACTCAGCGCCGTCCAAAGTCTTGAGACCGGCTGCAGGGCACTCGGCGGCGGTGGGCGAACCGATATGGTCAGCGTCGGTGTATTGCCGACTGTTGCAGGAGGATTTTTTCCTGCGGTTGCCCTGGATTTTGCGGAGACGCGCCCTGAGGCCAGAATTTCGATCATGACCGGGCCCAACAGTTACTTGCTCGAATGTTTACGCTCTGGTGTGATTGACCTGATGGTAGGTCGCCTGCCATCTGCTCGCGATATGCCGGGACTGCAGTTTGAATATCTCTTCGAGGAACCGATAACTCTCGTTGGAAGGGCTGGCCATCCCATGCTTGGGCACAGTATTTCCGAAGTGCTGCTCAAATGTCCGCTCATCCTGCCCAATCCAGGAGCGATCATCCGACATGCGGTCGATGATTATCTTAATGCGGCCGGTATCAGTAATCCTCGACCTGCATTCGAGACAGTGTCACTGCCATTTGCCCGTGGATTGCTGGAACGATCGGATATGTTGTGGTTTATTTCGCGTGGCGTTGTGGCACGTGAACTGGAAACAGGCGAACTTGTGGCATTTGATTTGCAAGCTCAGCAAATGTCTGGTGCAGTCGGCCTGACAACGAAATTTTCTCCGGAAAAAAACACCCATGTTGATTTTCTGGTGACATTGCTGCATCGCCGAGCCACCGTCTCCCAAATCGAACGACGGGGACCGAAATGATCCTTCCTCATTTCTACCAAACCCTGTTGGTGGTCGGGGCATCCCTGTTGGTCGCAAGCATGTCAGGGTCAGCCATTGCCACCGAGAAAGCGAACCGGCCTCTCACTGAACCGGCAACATCGCAGCTTGCAGAAGATATAGTCAACGAGAACAAGGAAGTCGGTGTTCAGCCCAAGCTGATTTGTTCGCTGATCTCGCGTCATGCAAGGCAGAACAATATCCCGGAGAGTTTCTTTGCCCGGTTGATCTGGAAGGAAAGCCGGTTTGATGCCAATGCGATTTCCCCGGCAGGTGCCGAAGGCATTGCGCAGTTCATGCCGGCCACGGCCAGAAAACGCGGGCTTGCAGACAGTTTTGACGTGGAGCAGGCCATTCCTGCGTCGGCTGCTTATCTCGCCGAACTCAAGGGTCTGTTTGGAAACCTAGGCCTGGCGGCAGCGGCCTATAATGCAGGCGAGAACCGCGTCGCACGGTGGCTGTCAGCTGGTGGATTTCTGCCGCTGGAAACTGAAAACTACGTACTGGATATTACCGGCGAAGCAGCCGATGTCTTCACCGATCCAAAACGCCAGGCAGCGCTGCGTCCACTTGATCAGAAAATGGCATTTGCAGATGCCTGTGAGAAATTGCCCGTTTTGAAAATACGTACCAAGCCGATGACCTCTGTTTCGCGTAAACCATGGGCGATCATCGTTGCTGGAGGCGTCAGACAGACCGCGGCAGTGCGCTCGTGGGAACGAATGGCCGCTGCAACGGGGTTCAAAATTGCCGCAGACGAGGTTTATGTCAGCAAACGACGGCTGGCAGGCGGGCGTGGCGGAAATTACTCCGTGAGAATCGGTGCTGACACACGCACAGAAGCCAACAACATCTGTTACAAACTGAAAGCCAGTGGTGGTGCTTGTGTGGTGCTGAAAAATCGCTGACGGCGGTTCGAACAAAGCATCTTCAATCCAGTGTCTTGCGAAATCGCAACAACGCCAACCCCGAATAAACCGCGACAAACGCCAATAGCACCAACATCTCCGTGGAGATGGTGGCCATGTCCGCCCCCTTCAACATGACCGCACGGACAACACGGAGAAAATGGGTCAACGGCAGGATTTCGCCAATATATTGCGCCCATACAGGCATGCCCCGAAAGGGAAACATGAAGCCTGAAAGCATGAGCGAAGGCAGGAAAAAAAAGAACGTCAACTGCATTGCCTGCATCTGCGAACGTGCCACCGTGGAAAACGTGTAGCCGAGCAACACCAATGCCAGGACAAAAATTCCAATACCCAAAAGCAACAATGACAACGAACCAACAAAGGGGACGCCAAACAGGAAATAGGCTGCTGACAAGATCACCACGACCTGCACTGCTGCAACCAGAAGATAGGGGATGACCTTGCCGAGCATGATCTCCAGCGGTGTGGTTGGCATGGCGAGCAGGTTTTCCAGCGTTCCGCGTTCAGCTTCACGCGTGAGGGCCATCGACGTCATCATCACCATTGTCAATTGCAAGATCACACCGAGCAGGCCCGGCACAATGTTGTATTGCGTGATGCCTTCTGGATTGTAGAGGCGGTGAACAATAACCTCGAGCTGACTGTCCTTGTTTCGTGAAGCCTGAATCTCCGCTGATTGCTCGCGCAGAAGCGCTTGGCTTGCAACGGTAGACAAAGTCGATATCGCGCCTGATGCGACGGAGGGATCAGTTGCGTCAGCCTCAATGAGGATTTGCGGATTATCACCGCGAATAACCCGTCGGGCGAAATCCGAGGGAATTGTGACGACAAAAGATACCGTTCCGGCCTTGAGCAAGCGTTCGGCTTCGTCTGCACTGGCGACCTGATGGTCAAACCGGTAATAGCCCGTGGTCTCCATCGCTGTCACCATGGCGCGGGTATATTGGTCCTGGCTTGCCGTCACCAAAGCCGCCGGCAAGCCCTTTGGATCGAGATTGATCGCATAACCGAAGAGAACGAGCTGAAGCAGTGGTATGCCGAGCATCATTGCAAACGTCACTCGATCCCGACGCATCTGGATGAGTTCCTTGAAGATGATCGCCATCAGTCGTCGCAGGGAGAGGAACCCGCTCATTGCATATTGTCCTGCGAATTTGCCATGAACTGGATGAACACGTCCTCCAGACTGGTTTCGCAATGTTGCCACTGGGCGCCAGTTTGAGCCGCAATCTGCTGGACCGCATTTTCCAGTTCACCCTTGTCTGGTCCAACGACATGCAGCGTGATGCCGAAAGCGGCGACCTGTGCAACTCCTTTTGCGCTCAACAACATTTTCTTTGCCAGCACCTGATTGCCACCCTTTAAAATGGCGGTAGACAATTCCGCATCTTGAACCACCTCATCAACTGTACCGCTGGCAATCAATTTGCCATAGGAAATATAGTGGATGCGATGGCAGCGCTCGGCCTCATCCATGTAGTGTGTGGAAACCAGAACCGTCAGTCCATCTGTTGCCCGCGCATGGATCTCATCCCAAAATTCGCGCCGGGCTTTCGGATCAACGCCTGCGGTGGGCTCATCAAGAAGCAGCAGTTTCGGCTTGTGCATGATGCAAGCTGCCAGCGCCACACGCTGCTTCCAGCCACCGGAAAGTTGACCCGCGAGCTGTTTTCTGCGGGCCGAAAGTCCGAGATCCTCCAGTGTATCGCGAACATGACTGGCTACGGGGTCGAGTTTGTAAAGACGGGCGACGAAGGTGAGGTTTTCTTCAATCGAGAGATCTTCGTAAAACGAGAACCGCTGCGTCATATAGCCAACATCGCGTTTGATCAGCAGGCTGTCGCGGGTGATATCATGGCCCAATACGCGTCCGCCGCCTTCATCCGGCGTCAGCAACCCGCACATCACGCGAATGGTTGTTGTTTTGCCCGATCCATTGGGACCGAGGAAGCCGGAAATTTCACCTTTCCTGACCGACATCGAGACATGATCGACCACGGTCTTGGTGCCAAACCGTTTGACCAAGTCATGGACTTCGATGACGTTCAATTGTCTACGCCATTCAGAACGGCATCAACAATCTGACCGGGCTTGAGCACTTCCGATCCTTCGTCCGGCCGCGCCTCGACCAGATAGACAAGCTTTTGGCGGTTTTCGAGAGAATAGATCACCGGTGGGGTGTATTCCGGATCGGGTGCGATATAGGAAACTGTCGCCGTGGTTTCGGGGCCGCAACCATCGCAATTGACATGGAGCTGGCGACCCAATCCAACGGATGACAGATCTTCTTCCGAGACATAAAGTTTGAGTTTGATCGCGCCATCGGGCAGCACTGAAAGCACCGGGGCCTGCGGGCCCGCCACCTCTCCAGGGTTCCGCACGATATCATAGACAATACCATCAACCGGTACTGAAACCGAGCGTTTGGCAAGTCGCCACTCGGCCTGATCAAGGATGGCGCGCGCTTCTTCCACTTGCGCGGTGCCAGCCTTGATTTCATCGCTGCGGGCAGGCAATTGCGCCACTGACAGATTGGCTTGCAACTCGATGACCTTGGTCCGGGCAAGTTCGAGATTGGTCTCGGCGGAATCAAAAACTGCTTGCGTGGCAATGCCTCGCTTGAAGAGATCGGCCTGCCGCTGGAAGTTTTTTGCCGCTTGTTCCGCCGTTGCCCTTGCACTTGTCAAAGATGCCTGGATGGCTGCTATTTCTTCGGGCCGTCGACCCTGTTTCAGGTTTGCGAGATTGCTCTCCGATTTGGCGAGACTTGCGCGTGCTTGGGCCACATTTATCTCGGCATCGCGTTTTTCCAGCTCGATCAGCGGAGCTCCCGCCTCAACGCGATCGCCACGGCGCACCGATGTCGACACAATTTGTGCTGTTTCAATGGGAGCAACGAGGACGAATTCACCTTCCACATATCCTACGACCAAAGGGTTGGTACCCAGGCAGGACGCAATCAAACCGCCAATCAGCGGAATAGCACAAAGAAATGATGTCATTTCGAATCCTCCCGTGTGTTTGTTTCGATGAAGGCGCGGATGTTCGCGCACACCACGGCGGCAATTTTCCCCGCTTCTGGTGATCCTGGTTCAAGCCAGTCCATCCGGCGCGCAACAATTGGATAACCAAGCCGAAAATAGATTATTTGTCCGGCCAGGGAAAAAGCTCCAATGCGAATTGTCTCGGATTCGGTATCCTGCCCGGTGGCCCTGGCTAAAAGTGCGCAAATCCTGCGGTGAACCGGCTCAAATACATCGAGATAAAGACTCTCAAAGACAGGTCCTGGTCTATTGATTTCGCGGATGATGAAGCTGGAAACTGCTTTGGCTTGCGGTTGGCCGATCAAAAAGCCGATAAGTGAAGTGGCGACCTGTTCAACCAGCTCAGCAGCAACCGCTGGATCATCCGGTAACTCCGCTTCGAAAACATTCGTTCCAATCGCGCTGGTCAAACGTTCGGCAACAAAAGTTGCGCATGCAGCGTGCAGGCCCTTCTTGCCGCCGAAATGATAGGCAATTGAAGCAATATTGGCTTTGGCAGCGGATGCAATTTCGCGGGTGGAAGTGGCTTCATACCCCTTGGCTGCGAACAACTCCAATGCCGCGAACATGAGGGTTGCGCGGGTTTCTTCGCCGTTTCGTCCGTCGCCTCTTTTTTGCATTTGTGCTGCCTTCCCTTGTACTGGGGAAAGCCAAAGTATAGCGACTTTTGCCATTTAATCAATCGATTGATTAAATGGCAAACCAATGTAAATTCCTGCGCTGGCAATTCCGACGAGCGAACAAACTGTTTTCACCCGCGGGTTCAGCGACGATTGCGTATTTGGATGGTATCGGTCTGGTTGCGTTCATCACTGGGGACAGAACCAAATGCTTCGCGGTATCGGCGGGCAAAATGAGATCGCGATGTATAGCCCACCGCTTCTGCGGCAAGTGCGCTTTGGCTGCCTGCTTCGATGGCATTTCGCGCAATTGCCATTCGCTCCGTGCGGAGCAGCTTGCGGAACGCCATTCCCTCGCTTGCCAATCTGCGGCGCAGGGTGGACGCTCCCATATTGAACAGGGATGCCATGTCGGCGACAGTCCAGTCACGCGATGGAGCACTTCGAATATGCCAAGCCACCTGGTCGGCCAACGACTGAATGAAAATCGGCTTTGCTTGCGGAACCCGGCGCAAATGCGTCAGCACCCGGGCCAACCGAAGACTGCAAATGCTTTCATGCAGTTCAGGATTAGACAGGGCAGTCGCCGCATGGGAAACGGAAATTATCAGGTCGCGCGACAGCGGCACTTCAAAACGGTTCCCGCCGGTTGGCAACGAAATTGAACGTTCCTGTTCTGAAAGTGGCGCAACGCCTTGGGGCAAGCTATCGAACTCTACCAATAGCGTTTCATACCGCCCCACTCGTTCGTCAGGAATATTGACAACATCGATGGTGACATTTGACGGCAGAACGAAAACGCTCCCCGGGCGAAGTTCATCGCCGGTGTCGCCGAGCCACACTTCCTTTGTTCCCTGCAAAACGATGCCAAGTATCGTCTTGGACATGTGAATTTGCACCAATCGCTCTTTTTCAAAACAGCCATAGGTGAATATCAAGGGGCCAAGGGGCGTGATGCCGCCGTTTCTGGGTGGCAATTGCTCATTGAGTTGTTGAAGCAATGCCTCCCGCAGATGCGCATCGTTATCAGGCTGGTGAATCGTCATGATGGCAACCTATCCCAGTTCCACCTCACAGAAAATAGAACAGGCGAGCGTTTTAGGCTCAACTCAGCAGGTGGCCGTCGCGGGCGTCAAAACAAGGCGAGCTCGAACAGCTCGGTGCAACGGAGACCGCCAAGATGCGGGCCATACCTGCTCTAACACCCCGTGAAACCGAGCAGTTGGTTATTCAGCACGATCAACGCGAAATTGAAAAATTGCCTGTTTCCCCATGTTGGCAAAATAGCATGCTCGGTTTGAACCACCCAAAAACCGCTGGAGAAACCGGCGGCCTTTTTGTCACGCGGCGCTGCATCCAGCGCACAGTCCACGCAGCTCGACGACTGATCGTTTCAACTTGAAACCGGATTTGACGGCCAACTCGTTGAGGCTGGAATCCAGACCGCTATCAGATATCTCGGAAACATTGCCACATGTTTCGCAAATTGCGAATGCAACCGGTGCATGGGTGTCACAACAGTCTGCCTGGCTACAGGCGACAAAGGCATTGAGGCTTTCCAGCCGATGCACGCGGCCAGCCTCGATCAACTTTTCCAAGGCTCGATAGACTTGCAGCGGTGCGCGAAAGCCATCTCCGCGCAATTGATCAAGAATAGTGTATGCGGATAGCGGACTATCAGCGCGTGACAACTGACCAAGTACCAAAGCCTGATTTCGGGTCATTCCGGCGTCGTGTTGGTGAACGGACATCATAACGCTCCTTCAGATGGCTTTCGGCGGACCAATTTGCCTGCGAGTGGCGACAGGCTGACAAGAAACAATGCCAATGCAGCAACCACAATTGCCGGGCCGGATTGCGGATCCCATAACCGTGAAGCGCCCAATCCAAGCCCCACTGAAATGACACCAAAACCGGCAGCAAGCAATGCCATTTGCTCCGGCCCTGAGGCAAATCGCCTGGCGGTTGCGGCAGGAATGATGAGCATGGCCGTGATCAGCAAGACGCCGACGATCTTCATGGAAATGGCTATGACAATGGCCATAAGCACCATGAATATGAAATTGGCCTGCTTGGCTTTCATGCCTTCGGCTTCTGCCAGTTCCGGGCTGACCGTGGCTGCAAAAAGTTGCCGCCAGATGATCATCAGCACAGTGAGAACCCCTGCTCCGCCGAGCCAGATGACTGCGATATCCGTGCGCGAGACCGAAAGGATATCACCAAACAGCAACCCCATCAAATCAACCCGCAGCCAGGTCATCGCCGATAAAACCACCAGACCAAGTGCCAGGGAGGAGTGCGACAAAATCCCCAACAGCGCATCGGATGACAGCCCTGCCCGTCGCTCAAGCGTCAACAGCGCAAGTGAGACGAATGCGGCAACTGCAAAAACAGCAAAGGTGACGTTGACTTCAAACAAGAAGGCCAGCGCAACACCCAAGAGCGCGGCATGGGCAAGCGTATCACCGTAATAAGCCATGCGCCGCCAGACGATAAAACATCCAAGCGGACCGGTGACCAGCGCCATGCCGAAACCGGCAAACAGCGCGCGGGTGAAGAAATCATCCAGCATCACACATCTCCATCGCGGGTAATCGCACTGTTGTTGTGGACTACGTCTTCGTGGCTGTGGTCATGATGATGGCCGTCATCGGGGTGGCAATGATCAGTTATCGTTCCATCGGTGTGCAGTACCCGGCCATCTTCGAGATGGGTATGATCGTGCTGGTGCTGATAGACCGCAAGAGCGGGCGAACCACGTTCGCCAAAAAGTTGGCGGTATTGCGCGCTTGAAGCAACAGCGGTTGGCGTGCCCTGACAATAGACATGCCCGTTCAGGCAGATCACGCGATCAGTTGCCGCCATGACAACATGAAGATCGTGGGAAATCAGCAAAACCGAACACCCCAGATCCTCCCGTATTTTGCCAATCAATTCGTAAAGCGCGATTTCGCCGGCAAAGTCTACTCCCTGAACCGGTTCATCCAGCACCAGAATATCCGGCTTGCGGGCAATCGCGCGCGCCAGCATTGCACGTTGAAACTCGCCACCTGAGAGATTGCGGACTTCGGCGTGACGCAGATGCTCTATGCCCGTTGAACGAAGCGCTTTACCGATCTCACCAGACGAAACCCGCTCTGTTAGTCGCATGAAACGCTCAACAGTCAACGGAAGCGTCCAATCTATTGACAGTTTCTGCGGCACATAACTGATCTTGAGACCAGCTGCGCGTTCCACCGTGCCTTCATCGGGTTTGTGGATACCGAGCGCCAGCTTGGCGGTGGTTGATTTTCCCGAACCATTCGGACCGATCAATGTGAGTATTTCGCCGCGCGCCAAATCAAGGTCAATTCCCCGAACGAGCCAACGGCCATCGCGATAAACGCCAGCGCCTCTGATTTTGACTGCAGCTGAGCTCAACTGTGCGGTGACTGGTTGCTCAATGCCTGCTTGAATGGGTGGTTGAATTGTCATCACATTGGTTCCGGTATTTCGGTGTTGCGCACATTTATTTCACACGTTATGTTATAACGCAATGTTACTTTATAACATGTCAAAAGAGGTCCAAATGACAAAAAAATCCGTTCGCACCCCGCCACGCCTCCAATCCTCCTTGCTTTCCGCGCTGATCATCTCGGCCGGGAGCCTTGCCATCATCGGCGGGCAAGCGGCGCAAGCAGCACCCAATGTAGTGGTTAGCATCAGTCCGATCCACTCTCTTGTTGCTGCAGTGATGGGTGAAGCCGGCACGCCGAACCTGCTGATTGAGGGGGCAGGTTCTCCACACGGATATCAACTCAAGCCGTCACAGGCGGCAAATTTGCAGAACGCAGACGTCATTTTCTGGATTGGACCCGAACTGGAGTCGTTTCTGGAGAAAACCTTGGGCACAGTCGCGGGTAAGGCAAAATCTGTCGCCTTGATCGATGCTTCAGATGTGCACCACCTGTCGCCAAGACCTGGCGGTAACTTTGATGCGCACAATCACGAGGATGAACATGGTCACGATGCCGATCACGGTGCAGAACACGAATCCGGACATGATGATAGTGCCGCGCACGACCATGAAAACGAGGAAGATCACGCGGAAAATGAACATCATCACAATGAAGCCATTGATCCCCATGTCTGGCTGGACCCGCACAATGCCAAAATTTTTATTCGCACCATTGCCGAAACTCTTTCTGTGGAGGACCCCGCCAATGCTGCAATCTACAGTTCAAATGCAGCGACCGAAATCGAACGACTTGATGTGATGAGCAAAGAAATTACCGCTCGGTTAGCGCCAGTCCGAGACAAACCATACGTGGTCTTCCACGACGCCTATCAGTACTTTGAGCACAGCTTCGATTTTAAAGCGACCGGATCAATCACCGTCAACCCGGAGATCAAACCCGGTGCCGAGCGCGTGGGTGAAATCCATGCCAAATTGACTGAACTTCAAGCTGCCTGCGTTTTTGCAGAACCTCAATTCGAACCGAAGATCATCAAAGTTGTGACCGAAGGAACCAATGCTCGCTCTGGCGTTCTGGATCCACTTGGGGCCGAGCTTAAACCTGGCCCGGAACTTTACCACAATCTACTGAGCAATATGGCTGATGCCTTCGTCGAATGCCTGTCTGATCAATAAAAATCCAGTGACCAGGGTGACGCGCGCTTCATTGTCCGCGCGTCACCCCTCAAACGGGATCATGTCGACCGCATGCGAACTTTCTTGTGCACCGGTGGTGCGCATGGTGCCGCGAACAGGGGCGATATCGCCGTAGTCCCGGCCATATCCAACCACGACATGGTCGCTATGGGCGAATGTAGCATTGGTCGGATCATACTCCACCCAGCCAGCTTCAGTTCCGCACCAGGCGCCTACCCAGGCATGCATTGCATCCGCTCCTTCCAGCCGCGGCTGTCCCGGAGGCGGCGTGGTTCGAAGAAAGCCACTGACGTAACTGGCTGGAATTCCAAGGCTACGTAAACCGGAAATCATGATGTGGGTAAAATCCTGACATACACCGTGGCGCTTTGAAAACGCTTCGCCAGCCGGGGTATCAACCGTAGTCGCCTGTGGATCGAAACGCATATCCCGATGCAACGCCTGTCCCAGCGCCTCAACCATCGAGGCGGTATCCTCAAGTCCCGCGGTCGCTACAGCCGCATAATCTGCAATATCATAATCAGCAGGAACACGGCTCGACCAAGTGAGAAAATGAACTGGAGAAGATGGTCCCAGGCTTCGTGTGGTGACCAATTCTCCGGCGATGTCTTTTATGGATGTAGACTTTGCCTTCGGCCCGGCATTGCCGATTACCTCGACCCGCGCCTGAAGGCTGATTTCAACTTTCTTCAAAGCTTTTGCGAATGCGATTGCCGTCTGGGCATTACCAAAGAAATCAAACCTGTCCTCTCGCCATGACGGAGTCGGGTCGATCGCAAGGCCGCCGGAAATCAGCCGCTGGCGGCCTCTTCGGTCTGCAGGCATCAAATGAACAATCTGTCGCGCGTTGCCTGCCGGCGACTGGTAAGCATGGGCTATTTTGAGGGTAATATCGTACCGCATTGCCAGCGCCTTAATGAAGATAAGTTTCGTCGAGAAGATTGGTGAGCGCGTAAATCTGCTGCAACAGTTCTCCCAAGCTGGCAGTATCAAGTTCTTCCGGTTCTTTGATTGCCAGATCGGTGGACAATTTGAGAGACGCACGCGTGAGTGGACCAAGTTGCCCATTACGTCTTGCGCCCGGCAGAAGATTTACCTGCTCAGAAATTTCCTGCACATGATAGGCCACAGAACGCGGGTTGAAGGGGTCGAGCACCAAAAGATCGATAACCGTATCGCGTCCAACATTAACTGAATAGCGGCGGCGATGGGTCATGACGCTATCGGCCACCTCAAGACAGAGATCGAGGCCGCCTTCCGGACCTTCCGGGTCTGCAAAAATCATCAAAAACTGCAATGTCGCTGTTGTCCGCTCAATAGACCGGCCAAGCGAGAGAAAACGCCAGCCAAAAAAGCGGTACATGTTCTCATGGATAAGTCCTGAAAAACCGGTGATCTTTCGCAGCAATACACTCATTGCTGCGGCCGCGTCATCACCCGAGCTGGCCGATTGGGCCATTTTCCTGACGGTTTTCTGCAAGTCGGAAAGCGACGTCCATGCGTCTGCCGAAAACCGATCTCGGACACGCCCGGCACTGCCTGTGGCTGCACCCAACATGGAAACCAGCGCATCTGGAACACCCTGCCCGGTGGAAATTGCGCGTTCTTCCAAAAACGCTTCGAGCGCGCTGACCAGCGCAGATGTGCCGACAGGTGATTCATTGGAACGCCCGTGATAGGCGCGCAGCAGCCGCATTGTGCCTTCCGAGCGTTCAACATACCGGCCAAGCCAGAAGAGATTATCGGCGGCGCGACTGGGCAGGGTTCCTGGCAATGCACGGACGAACCGGCCCTGCTCGGCGGTAAACATGCTTTCATTGACCACCGGTTTGTCAGAAACGACCCAGACATCGGCAACACTTCCGCCGCGTCTGAGGGAAACCGCTGACGGGTCTTCGGTCGCGGCAATCCGGGCGTAACCGCCGGGCATCGTTCTCCATCCATCCGCGGTGCGTGCCATGAAAACACGCATTGTCATGGGGCGGGGTCGCAGCAACCCATCTGACCAATAAGGCGTTGTTGCAAGACGGACCGCTTCCTGTCCAACCAGACCGGCGCCAGCGGTTTCCAACCAATGCTCGAGGCTTAGCTCCGGTTGTGGGCGCAAAGTTCCGCCCAGGCTTGTCTGGCTGTCCGGTTCGAGTGGCATGTGGAGCGAATTGGCCGGGCCGATCATCATCTTCTCGGCATGCTTGAGCACATGTTGTCGTTCCGCTGATGTGCCGCACCACCAAGTCGCCACATTGGGAATTTTCAATCGTTCATCTAGCAACAGTTCACTCAGACGCGGCAGGAATGCGAGAAATGCCCGCGCTTCCAACACACCTGTTCCGAGCGCATTGACCATCGAAACCGAGCCCGCGCGCAGTGCTGACAGCAAACCCGGAGTGCCAAGCTGTGAGCGTTCGTCAAGTTCCATTGGATCAGCCCAATTGGCATCCAGCCGTCGCCAAAGAACGCTGACTGGCTGAAGCCCGGATATGGTTTTGACCATCACCTTGCCGTCTTCAATAATCAGATCCTCGCCTTCCAGCAGCGCCATGCCGAGATAGCGAGCGATATAGGCATGTTCGAAATAAACATCATTCATTGGTCCGGGGGTGAGAATGCCGACACGGCTGTCATCTTCCCGGCGCTGAGAATTGAGGCTCTCGCGAAATGCCTTGAAGAACCCGGCAAGGCGCAAAACATGTTCACTGCGATAGTAACCTGCGAAATTCTGCATGGTGGCCATGCGGTTTTCCAACGCATAGCCAGCACCAGATGGCGCCTGTGTACGGTCTCCCAGAATCCACCAGCCACCATCAGGGCCGCGACCAACATCAAAGGCGACGAAATGAAGATAGCGACCTGAAACCGGTTTAACGCCCACCATTGGACGGAGCCATTCGGGATTACCTGCAACAAGCATTGCCGGCAGATGTCCGTCACGGGTGAGCCGGTTTTCACCATAAAGATCGGCAGCAACCATTTCCAGAAGGTCGGCGCGCTGGGTCAGCCCTTCTTCAAGCTCACGCCATTCGTCGTGGGAAACGACCACCGGAATCGGGCTAAGCGGCCAATCGCGTTCGCCTTGTTCGGCGCCACCATATTGGCGATAAAAAACGCCTGCCTCGTGCAAGTAACTGACGCCTCGCGCAAATTGGGCATCCAATTCCTCGGGCGTACAGGCCGCCAGATGGCGGATCATATGCGACCAGACAGGCCGTATCTCGCCGGAGGAATCCACCAGTTCATCCGGCAATTCTCCAATCGTCGAATAGCCCTGCAGGAAGGCTGCTACGCGGCTGTCATCGGCTGGTTCAGTTTTGGGCATGTTACACCAGCGGCGGCCGGCGCAAATCGAGCGTCATGGGGAACTCGGGATGCGGGGTTTCCTGCGGCGGAACATAGCTGCCCGGCCTATGGCCGTGGGGCTCAAAGCGCGCCAAACGGCGGGCTTCTGCCTCATTGCCGTTGACCGGGAAAGTATCGTAGCTGCGGCCACCGGGATGAGCAACGTGGTAGACGCAGCCGCCAAGGGCACGATTGGTCCATTGATCATAGATATCGAACGTCAGTGGGGCATGAACCGGCACCGCCGGGTGCAGGGCCATGGCAGGTTTCCAAGCCTTGTAGCGTACACCGGCCACCGAAACGCCACTGGTGGCGGTTCGCACCAGCGGAACCTTTCGACCGTTGCAGGTTACAATATACCGGTCGGGATCGGCTGTAGCCAACCGGACCTGAAGTCGCTCGATAGAGCTGTCGGTGTAACGCACAGTGCCGCCAATCGCGCCGGTCTCGCCCAGCACGTGCCAAGGCTCCAGGGCCTGACGCAGCTCCAGAGACACTCCTTCATATTCAACCGCACCGCAGAACGGGAAACGGAATTCTGCTTGTGCTTCATACCAGTCTGACCGCATGGCAAACCCGTGACGCTGGAGATCAGCCAGTACATCCTGAAAATCTTCCCAGAGAAAATGCGGCAGCATAAAGCGGTCATTGAGCGCGGTTCCCCATCGGGTGAACTTGCCGCGAACCGGGTTTTCCCACATTCGCGCAATCAGCGCCCGAATGAGAACCTGCTGGGCAAGGCTCATGCGCGGGTCCGGTGGCATCTCAAAGCCACGGAATTCAACCAGTCCCAAACGCCCAGTCGGGCCGTCCGGAGAATAAAGCTTGTCGATGCAAATCTCTGCCCGGTGCGTGTTGCCAGTGACATCAACCAGCAGATTGCGCAGGAGCCGGTCCACAAGCCACGGCAATTTTGCCTCTATACTTTGTGGTGGTTGACCTTGGGAACCGTTGGCTATGCGCTCGTCTATGTCGCCAGGCAGACTTTCGCCAGGGCTCGGAATTTGCGCCAGGGCGATTTCCAGCTCGTACAGGCTATCATGGCGACCTTCATCGACCCTCGGAGCCTGGCTGGTGGGTCCAATGAACATTCCCGAGAACAAATACGACAAACTCGGATGACGTTGCCAATGAAGGATCAGACTGGCCAAAAGATCCGGCCTGCGCAAGAAAGGGCTGTCGAGTGGCTTGGCGCCGCCCACGACAACATGGTTGCCGCCGCCCGTGCCAGTATGGCGACCATCGATCATGAACTTGTCGGCACCCAGCCTGCATTGCCGAGCTTCCTCATAGACACCTTCGGTTATTGCGACACATTCCTCCCAACTGGATGCGGGATGGATATTAACCTCGATGACGCCGGGATCAGGCGCCACACGAATGACGTTCATTCGCGGATCATGCGGTGGCTGATAGCCCTCGATATGAACCGGAATCCCAAGCTCGCTGGCTGATTGTTCTGCGGCTGCGACCAGTTCGAGATAATCCTCAAGCTTGACCACCGGCGGCATGAACACACACAGCCTGCCATCGCGTGGCTCAACAGAAATTGCGGTGCGCACCGAACCGGCCAATTCGCTGATTTTCTGTTCAACTATTTCCTGACCAGCTTCAGATGTCGCAAAATGCGCCACCTTCTGGTCGAGCATCTTCTTGTCTTCTGATTTGTCTGTCTCATTCAACAATGCATCGGGATCGGGCAACTCGCCGCGTTCCTCGGTCGGATCCTGCGGGTTGATAAACGGGTAGGATGCTGCCGGAATGTGGGGCAGTGAATCGAGCGGCAGTCGATAACCTACCGGGCTGTCACCAGGAACCAGGAAGATGTTGCCGCGCCGCGCTTTCCAAATTTCAGATTGCCAGCGGGGTGCCGTGGCTTTGGACTGCCATCGCTGAATGGGAAGCACATAGCCTGTCGGTTTTGACAGGCCACGCGAAAACACACTGGCCATCCGGTGTCGGGCTTCAGCATCCTCGATTTCGGAATTCTGAGGTGTGACATTTTCCGGAAGATTGCCTTCCTTCAATATCCATTCGGCTGGGTCTTCGTAAGCCGGTTGGATATTTTCAATTCCGACTCCCAACCGGCTGGCAAAGCCATGCAACAACGCCTCCGCTGCTTCCGGAGTAGCCGCCTTGTTATGGGATTTCTCTTCTGCGATCAGTGCTGGGTCAGCCCAGATCGGCTTGTCATCACGCCGCCAGTAAAGTGAAAACGTCCAGCGCGGCAGCGTTTCACCGGGATACCACTTGCCCTGCCCGTAATGAAGGAAACCACCGGGGGCAAACCGGTCGCGCAATCGGCGGACCAACGTATCGGCCAATGCGCGCTTTTCCGGACCGACAGCGGCTGTGTTCCATTCATCGCTTTCAAAATCATCAATGGAGACAAATGTCGGCTCACCACCCATGGTCAAGCGAACATCACCGGCTTCAAGTTTCTCATCCACCATTTTGCCCACGGTGTTGAGATCGGCCCAGGCCTCTTCACTGAATGGTTTGGTAATGCGCGGATGTTGGGAAACGCGCTCGACAGTCATGTCGAATTCGAATTCAACTTCTGGCTGACCCGCTGATGAGAACCCGCCTGAAATGGGAGCTGCATTCTGGAAATGAGGAGTGGCAGCAAGCGGAATATGGCTTTCGCCAGTCAACAAGCCGGAAGTCGGATCCAAGCCAACCCAACCGGCACCGGGCAGAAACACTTCGGTCCAAGCATGCAGATCCGTAAAATCCTGTTCTGTGCCTGAGGGACCATCCAAAGCTTCCAGATCAGGCTTGAGCTGTATCAGGTAACCTGAAACAAAGCGCGCCGCCAAACCGAGATTTCGCATGATTTGAACCAGCAACCAACTGGAATCCCGGCAGGAACCGGTTCCAACTCCAAAAGTGGTTTCCGGTTCCTGTACGCCTGGCTCCATTCGAATAACGTAGCCTATTTCATTGGCCAGCCTCGCATTGAGCCCGACGATAAAATCCACAGTGCGCTGGGTATCGCGTGGCACGGTGTCAAGGAAAGCCTGCAGGTGGGGGCCGACTGGGTCGGGTTTCAGATAGATCGACAGATCGTCGGCAATTTCCTCGGGATAGGTGAAAGGCCAGTGCTCACCACGTTCCTCAACAAAGAAATCAAACGGGTTGTAGACCGTCATGTCAGCGACGAGGTCGACTTCTATCCGGAATTCGCGCACAGGATCAGGAAATACAAAACGGGATTGCCAATTTCCATAAGCATCTTGCTGATGATTGACGAAATGGCCTTCAGGCGAAACTTTGAGAGAGTGCGAAATCACCCGTGTTCGGCTGTGCGGCGCTGGTCGCAACCGGATGATCTGCGGCCCCAAGGTTACCGGGCGATCATATTTGTAATGGGTCAGGTGTCTTATGCTTGCTAGTATGGCCATTTAGACTTTCGCTGAGGAAGAGGAAACTGGTCGTTTTTCCTTTTTTGGCGACGATCAAACAAGCGGGCGTGGCCAAAGACGGATCATTATGCATTCCAGCATGCAACGGAGCTTGCATACTGTCTAGCACGGCTGTTCGAATTCCACGAGCGAAACAGCAAGCTTGGTGCAGGAAACGAAAAACGCCGTCCGAATTGGACGGCGTCTTTTGTGGAACAAGTGCTGAAACTTGTTTGATCAGGCCGCGACGCGACCAACTTCGGTCAGAACAGCATCCAGATCGAGGTGAGAAATCATCTGGTCATCCTGAGATATCACTGCGGAGGTCATATTCTGAATTTCGCTGCTGCCGATTTCAGGAACGGACTGCATTTGTTCGGTGGAAACGGTAATCATGTCTGACACATATTCGACGAGTAAGCCAACGAGCTGTTTGCGGACATCTGCGACGATAATCGCCGAGCGCTCAGTTGGTTTGATCGGGTCCAGCCCAAGACGGATGGCCATGTCGATGACCGGTATAACTGTGCCACGAAGGTTGATGACCCCAAGAACGTGTCGCGGCGAATGTGCCAATGGCGTCACGGGTGCCCAGCCGCGGATTTCGCGCACAGACATAATGTCAACGCTAAATACCTGATCAGACAGGTGAAAAGATATGATTTCGAGAGTATCGCCCTTGGATGAATTCTGGTTTAAGCTCATCTTGTTTCCCGGTTTTCTCGTTGGTGGTAACCAGCCAAATCCACGAAGTTTCGCCAGTCGAAAATTCGCCAGAAAATTCAAATCCACACCGGAATTGCTACACCGGTTTTCGGTGTCTGCAGTCCAACCATGTGTCCGGGCGGAAAGCCGCCCAACCGGACCAGCTCATGCGAAGAGTGAAACACCCTTGCCCTTGCTGCCATAGAGCATGATGAAAGTTAACGAAAACGTAAACGGGAACACCAAGAATTCGGGGAAATGTATTTTCTGCGAGAAAATCGGGGGTTTCAGGTACCCGAGGCTTGCCAACCCGCCAAAACCATAAATTTTTATTGCGACATTACCTATAATTAATTTGAGCTTTAGCGCCTTTGCACTGCAATATGGATTTCTTTGATCCTCCACTGTGCAGCCTACTGAAAGCAAAGCATGAAATTCTGGAAACAATTGGTCATCTCGGCGGTTATCCTGATCGTCGCGCTTGTCGCCTGGCTGAAGCTGGACCCAGATGCTGGCGACATGTTTGCCCGGGCCGGTATTCCGGTACCCGAGCTGCTCAAGCAAAGTGTTGAAAGCGAAGCTGCAACAGGGGGTAAACCAAATGGCGGTGGCCGACGAGGCATGGGCCGAGTACGCACTTCACTTGTGATTACGGCGCCTGCAAAATCGGGCATCGTCAATGACCGATTTTCCGCAATCGGTACGGGCGCGCCTGCCCGCACAGTTTCGGTCCAACCCCAGGTAAATGGCCAGATTGCCGAAATCGTCGTGACATCAGGCAGCATCGTCAGTGCTGGCGAAACACTTGTTCGGCTGGATTCACGAGAACAGGAGATAGCGCTGGATCAAGCGAGGCTGGCAGCAAATACGGCGCGCGACAAGGTAACCCGGTTTGACAACCTGCTAAAACAACGCACCATCTCTTCAGTTGAAGCGGATGCGGCACGTATCGACCTCGAAAGTGCGCAACTTGCTTTACGACAAGCCGAGCTGGCGCTGGAACTCCGGACCATCATAGCACCTATTGCCGGTACGATAGGAATTCTAAACATCAATGCCGGTGATTATGTCACCACCCAGACCGTGATTGCCAACATTGACGACCGGGAGCATATTCTGGTGGAATTTTATGTTCCTGAGCGGCTGGTGGGCGCGCTGAAAATAGGCCTGCCAGTAGAAGCTATGGCGATTGCGCATCCCGGTAAAAACTACCAAGGCAAGATCGTCGCACTTGACAACAGGTTGGATGAAGCCAGCCGCACATTGCGCGTGCAGGCCGATATTCCCAACCCTGATGGTCAGTTGCGCGCAGGCATGAGCTTCCAGATCAAAATGAAATTCGCCGGCGAGGTTTACCCTTCGGTCGATCCGCTGACAATTCAATGGGATTCGGAAGGGTCATATGTTTGGCGCATTACCGAAGACAAAGCTGAGCGGGTACCGGTCAGCATTATTCAGCGCAATGCTGAATCTGTTCTGGTCGATGCAGAGATCGAAGTCGACCAAGAAATCGTCACTGAAGGCGTACAAAATGTGCGCGAGGGCGGCGACGTCAGAATCGTGGATCGGGATGGTAATAGCGATAGACGGGCGAAGGGATTGATAGCTGATGAGTGACAATCCTGCTTCTTCCGAAAACAATTCGTCTGACATGACAGGGGTGGTCGAGGGAGCCGCCGATGTTCCCTCAGATGATCCCGCGGTTGTAACCCATGGAGGTCTCTTTGTACGGCGTCCGGTTTTGGCGATCGTGCTAAGTCTGTTGATCGTGGTTACCGGTTTGGCGGGTATACTGGGCGGTGAAATTCGCGAATTGCCTGATGTTGACAGACCGGTGATCTCCGTACGCACCACCTATACCGGTGCATCACCCGAGACGATCGACCGCGAAGTTACCGCTGTTGTTGAGGGTGCAGCCGCGCGCGTATCTGGCGTTACGAGCATCTCGTCATCATCATCATTTGGCAGTAGCCGTGTCATAATAGAATTTTCAGATGACACCGACCTGTCATCGGCAGCGGCTGATATTCGCGATGCATTGGGGCAGGTTCAACGCAACATGCCAGACGGCGCCGAAGACCCACAAATCGTCAAGGCGGATGCCAATGCTGAAGCTGTGATGCGACTGGCAGTCACATCCGAAACCATGACAGTTCAGGACATAACTGTTCTGGTGGAAGAAGAAGTTGTCGACCGTTTGTCGGCTGTTCCCGGTGTGGCTGATGTGCAGGTCTATGGTGATCGGGAAAAGATCTTCCGTGTGGACATCGATCAATCCCGTTTGGCAGCTCTTGGTCTGACCATCGGCAGTCTGAAAACTGCACTGGCCAGCGTCTCCTTCGATGTACCTGCCGGAACACTGACTGCAACCACGCAGGATATCGTCGTGCGGGCGACCGCTGACGTGACTTCACCTGACGATTTCGAAGCGCTCTACATCAACGACCGGGTCCGGGTTGGCGATGTCGCGCGTGTCACCCTCGGTGCTGATCCCGGCGATTCCTCACTGCGCGCCAATGGCCAAACCGGCATTGGCATGGGCATTGTCCGGCAAGCCAAATCCAACACTTTGGAGATTTCCAATGGTGTTCGTGACGCTGCAGCAGAATTGAGGGAGATACTGCCCGATGGTGTCGACATACGGGTGACCAGCGACGATGCCACATTTATCAGCGGAGCCATTGAAGAAGTTGTTCGCACGCTTCTGATCGCGACCGGTGTGGTCATTCTGGTGATTTTCATCTTTCTGCTCGACTGGCGGGCGACGCTTATTCCGGCAGTTACCTTACCGGTGGCGCTGACTGGTACATTTGCAGCCATCTACCTGATGGGTTTTTCGATCAACATCCTGACACTATTGGCACTGGTTCTGGCGACCGGAATGGTGGTGGATGATGCAATCGTGGTGCTAGAAAACATTGTGCGCAAGCGCAATGAGGGCATAGGCATTCGCGCTGCCGCAGTGCTGGGAACAAGTGAAGTTTTCTTCGCCGTAATTGCGACCACCGCTACATTGGCGGCAGTTTTTGTTCCGCTGTCATTTCTCCCCGGTCAAGCGGGTAGCCTGTTTCAGGAATTCGGCTTTGTACTGGCATTTTCTGTGCTGTTGTCGAGTATTGTCGCCCTGACCCTGTGCCCGATGTTGGCATCGCGGTTCATCAAGCCACTGGATCCAAGCACCGAGGCATCAGCGAACAGTGTGCGCAATCGGGCAAGAAAAGGCGTTGGTGGTCAGCTAGGGAATGCGTTGACGTCAAGCTATCGCAGGATATTGCAAGCAGCTCTCAATGCGCCGGTGATCGTAGCGCTGCTCGCCGTGCTGGTCTGCGGTACTGCCTTCGCCTTGTTCCCCAACATACAATCCGAATTGACACCGAGTGAAGACCGTTCCCTTGTGCTCATGCGCATTTCCGCACCACAGGGGGTGAGCCTTGATTTCACCCGCGCCAAGATGCAGGAACTGGAAAACCGCCTGCAATTCCTCGTTGATAGCGGTGAAGTCCAGAACAGGTTCACGCTTGCCGGAGCCGGAGGGGCCTCCAACAGCGGCTTCATGGTATTCACACTGGCATCCTGGAATGAACGAGAGCGCACACAAGCCGAAATTGCCGCGGACGTGAACCGTGTGGCAGCTGGAGTCCCCGGGATCAGAGCGTTTGCTTTCCAACCCAACAGTCTCGGCATTCGCGGAGCCGGACAGGGTCTGCAGTTTGCTTTTGTTGGCAACAGCTATGAAGCACTGGGCAATTCAGCTTCTGAAATGGTGCGCATTCTGGAAGACGACCCACGCTTCAACAGTGTGCGGCTCTCCTACGAAACTACTCAACCGCAACTGTCGGTCAAAATAGACCGTGAACGAGCCAATGATTTGGGTATCAATATCAGCGGCCTGGCCGAAGCCATGCAGGCGCTGCTGGATGGCAGCGAAATAGCGAAGGTTTTCATTCAGGACCGCTCCTTCCCGGTCAAACTGATCTCGACCACATCGCCACTCAACGATCCCACTGACCTTGAGAGCATATATCTGAAAACAGGTGACGGACGCATGGTGCCGATGTCGACCATTGCGACGCTTGAAGAAAAAGCCGTTTCGCCATCGCTCAAACGGGAAGAGCAACTGCGGTCGGTTTCCATCACCACCGGTCTGGAAAACGACTTTGCATTGGGAAATGCCTACGCGGAAATTGTACGTTTGGCCGAACCGATATTGCCGCCGGGCGCCCGTGTCGTCCCGTTGGCGGAAGCCGCGACGCTCGATAAGTCTTCCAACGAGATGCTGATCACATTCGCAATCGCAATCATTGTGGTGTTGCTGGTGTTGGCTGCGCAATTTGAGAGTTTTGTCTCAGCGTTGATCATCATGGCGACAGTTCCCATCGGACTTGCATGTGCGGTATTTGCTCTATTGCTCACCGGGGGAACCTTGAATGTTTACAGCCAAATCGGGCTGGTATTGCTGGTCGGGGTTATGGCGAAAAACGGCATTCTGATTGTCGAGTTTGCAAATCAGCTTCGCAACAAAGGACTTGGTGTTCGCGAGGCGATTGAGCAGGCATCACTCATTCGTTTGAGGCCGGTGATGATGACCATGATTTCCACGATTCTGGGGGCTTTGCCGCTGGTTTTTGCCTTTGGCGCTGGAGCCGAAGCGCGTGAAGCCCTGGGATGGGTGATCGTCGGTGGTCTTGGCTTGGCGACTGTTGCGACATTGTTCGTCACACCGGTTGCCTATCTTGCATTGGCGCGGTTTTCCAAGCCGACAACTGAAGAAGAATTGCGGCTCAAACGCGAACTCCATGAAGCCACAAGCGATCATAGCAGTATTTAAATCGTCGCTGACCTCTGCGGAAATCGGTCTCAGTGATGTTTGACAATCTGCATGCGCAATCCACCGATGATGACAAAGGAGAAGGCTGCCATTGAATAGAGCAATGCCGTACGAAGTGCTTCAATGAAGGCCGCATGCGAACTGCCACCAGTTTGTCCTGACAATTGACTGAAGAAAATCTGGCCCATCACTGCCACACCCAATGCAGCCCCTGCCTGTTGAAAGGCTTGCAGGCTGCCTGACGCCGAACCGGCATCGCGGCCCTCCATATTGGCAAGCACAGTCTGAAACAAGGCAGGAATTGTTGTCCCCAATCCCAGACCGGTCAGTGCCAACGGCACAATCAAATGGCTTGCCACCACCACTTCTCCAACTCCCGCAAGCACGTAACGCAACACAATCACACCGATCAACATCAATGAGCTGCCGAATACAACACGGATGCGCGGTGCGTTGCTACCCAACCGATTGGCAATCAGTGAAGCTGTGAGAAAAGCCACCGCGAACGGCAAGGTGGTGAGGCCCGATTGCAGAGGGGAAAGCCCGAAACCGACCTGAAGAAACACTGCAAGGACCATGAAGAGTCCAGGCACTGAGGAAAACAACAATGTCGTCATCAAAGCACCCGTAATGAAACGGCGGTTATGAAGAACAGTCGCCGGCATCAGTTGGGGCATTTCCAACCGGGCACGATAGCTTTGCCAACGCACAAACAGATAGCCTGTCAAAACACTCGTAGCCATCATGACGAATAACCAACTTGGCCAACCAAAATCTCTCCCCTCGACGAGCGGAAAAATGAGAAAAAGAACTGTCAATCCAGCCAGCAAAATGCCGATGAAATCGATCCCGACAGAAGGGTTTTCCAGGCCACGCGGGATTACTTTGTACCCAGCCACAATGGCGATAATGCCGATGGGAATATTGACAAGAAAAATCGGACGCCAGCTCAAGCCATAAATATCAAGGCCGATCAGAACTCCACCTATCAACGGACCGGAAACGGAAGCCAATCCTGCAGCTAATCCAAACAGCGAGAATGCCGATCCACGCTCTTTCGGTGGAAAAATCGTTTGGGCAATGGCGAGCGTCTGCGGCATCATCATGGCGCCCGCCAGGCCCTGAAAGACGCGGGAAAACACCAGCGTCTGGATATTCGGTGCCAATCCACAAAGAGCCGAAGCAAGCGTGAAACAGCTAACACCTGCGAGAAACATCGTACGTCGGCCCAGCATGTCGCCCAGCCGTCCAAACGGCAAAAGGCCAATGGAGAAAGCCATGATATAGGCTGCGACCACCCACTCGATCTCGGTGTCGCTGGCGCCGAGACCAACCTGCAGGCTCGGCAGCGCAACATTAACGATCGTTACGTCGATCAGGTTCATGAAACTGGCAGCCAGCATGACCCCGAGAGCGATCCATCGCCCCTCATAAGAAGTATGATCTGGATCTGAATCTCCCCCTGAAACATGGTTAGGGCCCATTTGGGCGGGTTTTTCTCCTAAAAAAATGTCCATGGGAAGTTCCGGTTGACGATGCGATTCGTCATAATCCTGCTTTACCGTCACGGCAAGGACTTGCGCGCCCGTTTCTAGACAGGCACTTTCACAAACCGTGTTGGTTGTCGCTGACATCCGCAATCTTGTCGGCAGAAAAAATGAAGCTGGAGAATGAATGGCATTTGATTGGGATGATGTCCGGGTTTTTCTCGCCGTAGCACGCAGTGGTCAAATTCTGGCCGCATCACGAAGACTGGCGCTGAACCATGCGACAACTGCCCGCCGGCTTTCCGCTCTTGAAAGTGCGCTGGACAGCCAATTGTTCATCCGGCGAACCAATGGCTGTGTACTGACGGGTGAAGGCGAGGCTTTTCTGACCCACGCGGAGCGGATGGAAGCTGAAATGTTGGCGGCCCAGGCCAGCCTCGGAAGGACCGACAGCTCGATCTCTGGAACTGTGCGAATCGGCGCACCAGACGGGTTCGGGATCTATTTTCTGGCAGCCCGGCTGGGGATGCTGACAGCGCGGCATCCGGATTTGAAATTGCAGCTTGTACCAGTTCCCCGGTCATTTTCGTTACCGCAGCGCGAGGCCGATATCGCGATTACGGTGGAGCGCCCCGCAGTTGGACGTCTGGTATCCAAGAAACTGACCGACTATTCGCTGTCGCTTTACGCCTCAAAGGCCTATTTAGCTGAAAAAGGCATGCCGAAGGACGCCGATGATCTACGCAACCACCGCCTTATTAGCTATGTGGAGGATCTGATCTATTCGCCGTCATTGCATTTTACACGGGAAATATTGCGCAACTGGTCGGCACATTTCGAGATATCCAGCGCAATCGGGCAGACCCGTGCTGTGCGCTCAGGCGCAGGCATTGCGGTTCTTCACGACTTCATCGCGATCGATTACCCTGAGCTGGTGCCAATTCTACCGGAATTTCGGATTGACCGTAGCTACTTTCTTGTGTTCCACGAAAGCGCCCGCGACCTGGCGCGCCTACGCAAAGTCGCTGATTTCATTACGGAATCTATAGCCGCTGATCGATCACTGTTTCTTCCAGACAACCAAGTGAAAAGAAATTAGAAGATCAGAAAAGGAAAAACACCCACCCGAAAAACGGGCAGGTGTTTCCATTTGTCGCCCGAGACCCTTACCGGGTTAGATGGGGAATACCCAGTTCGCTCAGGGCGGCGATGGCCGGAACTTTAGGGTGTGGAGGGGAACACGTTCCGGCGTCCAAACTGATATGGGAAACAGGAAATCACGTTGCAATAGATTGGCCCAAAAAAGATTCTGATGCCTAAACTCGACCAGACCCGAAAGGACAACCCTTGGTGAACGATTACAGCAAAAAAACAAAGCACTTGCCTGACTACCGAGCGGATGTCCGCCACACGCGACTTGGCAATGCTTTCTATGATGTGGTCGAAGCCGCAAAATTTCCGAAAACCAAATTGCGATTTCGCAATGACAAGGCTGCAATGGAAATCGGTCTGGATCGGCTCTCCGATGAGGACTGGGTCCGCCATTTCGGCCGCTTTGAACCGCTGCCTGACAATCTGGAAAAACCGCTGGCGCTGAGATATCACGGCCACCAATTTCGTTCCTACAACCCTGATTTGGGAGACGGTCGCGGTTTTTTGTTCGCCCAGATGCGTGACAAAACCGGGCGGCTGATGGATCTCGGCACCAAGGGTTCAGGTCAGACGCCATGGTCGCGCAATGGCGATGGTCGGCTGACCCTCAAGGGGGGCGTCAGGGAAGTCCTTGCCACGGAGATGCTCGAGGCCCGTGGGGTGAACACCTCTCGAAGCCTGTCGCTGATTGAGACAGGTGAGGCTTTGACGCGCGGCGATGAGCCTTCACCTACCCGCTCCAGCGTTCTTGTGCGCCTCAACCACAGCCATGTTCGCATCGGCACGTTTCAACGGCTGCTCTATCTTGAAGACCACGATAGCCTGCAAAAATTGGTTGATTATTCGATCGCTGAATATTGGCCCGATGCTGCAAATACCATCGGCCTTTTGGATGCAGTCGTGGGAGCGGTGGCTCGGCTTGGCGCGCAATGGTTTGCTGCCGGATTTGTCCATGGTGTTCTAAACACCGACAACATCACAATCACCGGTGAGAGTTTTGACTATGGCCCTTGGCGGTTTCTGCCAAAACTGGATCCGAATTTTACCGCTGCCTATTTCGACCATCAGGGTCTGTATGCCTTCGCACGTCAACCCGATGCGCTTTACTGGAATCTTGCACGTTTTGCGGAGTGCCTTGCTCCTTTGAGCGAATTTCAACCGCTGAAAAATACTCTCGAGACTTTCCCCAAGCGTTTTGAGAAGCAACTGGGTTCAGCGGCTCTGGCACGTCTTGGACTGGTTCCCGATGATGCGGAAAGAGATTATCGTCTGGCAAATCTGTTTTTTGCTGCTCAAGCTGACAGCGGCTGCGGTTTTGAACAATCTGTATTTGACATGGCCGGAGGCGCGCGGGCAGAACGCATCGCGGCAAGTCCGCAGTCAGACCTTTATGTGAGTGATGGTTGGAAAGCTGCCATTTCTGCGCTTCAGGAACGCGAAGTATCAGACATTGCGGCCGACGCAGTTTCCACACACCCGCCAGGCGACAATCCGCAAGACATGCTGATTGATGAAGTTGAGGCAATATGGGCGGACATTGACCAGAAAGATGACTGGAGTGCTTTCCAGAACAAGATCAGTGCGATCCGCGCATCATCTTTCAATATTTGAAGCAAGCCGACTTCTGTGGGGCCAAACGGCGATCTGAACCGGACCGATTTGGCGATGCAGCGGTTACTCTATCCAGCCATTTCGCAGCGCAAATGCTACAGTCTGGGTTCGATTAACCGTGCCACTCTTCCGCGTGGCATTGTTGAGATAGTGATTTACCGTATGTTCCGAAAGCCCGAGAATTTTTGCGATCTCGACACTGGTCTTGCCGGCAGCGGTCCAGACGATGCACTCAAGTTCGCGATCAGTGAGCGGCGATATGGGGGCGGTTTCTTGAGCGGAAACGTCCGCCAATCTGTCCTGAGCAATTGCTGCAAGAAAGGAAATCTCGCCAAATTCACTGCTTGTCACCTCGGGGCGATGACCGATAAACGAGATCACAGCTTCTCCCCGGCCGGGCGTGAACACCGGCACTGCCAACCAAGTGCACAGATCATAATCCTTCAGGATGCGTATGATCTCGGCTGTACCGCTATCAGGCTCAATGTCGTTTTCCTTGTCAAATCTGTACTCAAATGGCGCGCCGGTCTTTCGCATCATGTCGATGACAGGATTCGCCTTGGCACGACCGAATTCGTCATGCCGTTTGATCAGATCGGAAGGTGCTGACGTGATGATGACGGATTCCGATAACTTCAGCTGACTTTCACGCGGAAGAACATTAACGGAGAAGTAGCGAAATCCGTAACTCTGTGTAATTTCGCGGAGACACCGAAAAACATCGAATTGCGAAGCACAAATTTTCAATTGTTCAATAAGCAAATCGGATTGTGTGGCTTGGTAGGCGTGATTACCCATGTGCAGACCGTGAAAATGCAACGTATCCCATGAGGGACCTCATATTTGTTGTTGTTATTCCCGCCGCAGGGATCTTTTACCACATTCGCTGCTGGATTGCGACAGCTACTTTAATTAATGGACTAAGATTAGCCCCTAAAAAAGTATGGGTAAACCCTTACCCATTTTAAGCTTACGTCAAGTATCCACGATTAAGCCGAAAAATATGCGGAAATTGTGATCAATGGAAATGATTCAAGTTTTCTGTTGTGCCACCGCTTTGAGCCAATAAAATGTGGCCCGAGGAAACGCAGCAATAAAAAGGGTTAACCGATGCTCGGACTGATGCAAGACTGGCCACTCTTGGCGCATACAATTATCGACCACGCAGCACGTTTTCACGGAGAACGTGATGTCATATCACGCTCTGTGGAAGGACCGATCCATAGAACCAATTACAATGAAGTCCGAGCCCGCTCGCTCAAGGTAGCCCAGAAACTCTCCCAGGACGGTTACAAGCTGGGCGACAGGATCGCCACAATGGCCTGGAATACTTGGCGCCATCTTGAAAGCTGGTACGGCATTATGGGCATTGGGGCTGTATATCACACCCTCAATCCGCGTCTGTTTCCTGAACAAATCGCCTGGATCATGAATGATGCAGAAGACAAGGTGCTTTTTGTCGACCTAACTTTTGTCAAGTTGATTGAAGCCATAGCTCCAAATGTACCAACCCTGGAAAAAATCATCATTCTGACTGATGATGCACATATGCCAGAAACCACACTGGCCAATGCCGTTTCCTATGAAAGTTATATTGCCGATGTAGATGGCGACTTTGAGTGGCACAAATTCGATGAGAACACCGCTGCAGGCATGTGTTACACATCCGGCACCACCGGTGATCCGAAAGGCGTGGTCTATTCGCATCGCTCCAATGTTCTGCATGCGCTGACTGCCGTACAACCAGACATGCTCGACATCGGGTCATCTGACCGCTTCATGCCGGTTGTTCCGCTGTTTCATGCCAATGGCTGGTCTTCTGCCTTCTCAGTACCGCTGGTGGGTGCAGCAATGATCATGCCAGGCCCCGGGATGGACGGCAAGTCGATCTATGAACTGCTGACAACTGAAAAAGTAACAATTACGGCTGCTGTGCCAACAGTTTGGCTGATGCTCTTGCAAGATATGGAAGCCAATGATGGAAGCTTACCTGACTTGAGTCATGTGATAATTGGTGGATCCGCCTGCCCACCGGCGATGATCCGCAAGTTCCAGGAGAATTATGATGTCAGGGTCATGCATGCATGGGGCATGACGGAAATGAGTCCGCTGGGAACTGTTTGCTCGATCAAACCTGATTATGCGCATCTAACTGGTGACGATCTGATCGATGTACTGAGCAAGCAGGGCCATCCGCCTTATCTTGTTGAAGTTAAAATTACCGATGACGAGAACGGGGAGCTACCATGGGACGCCAAAACCTTTGGAAGGCTGAAAGTTCGGGGGCCATCGGTTTCGAAAGGCTATTTCAAGGGCCGTGGTGCCGACCAGTTCGACGAAGAAGGCTGGTTTGATACCGGAGACGTCGCCCATATGGACCAGTTCGGCTACATGCAAATCACAGACCGGTCCAAAGACGTCATCAAATCAGGCGGCGAATGGATTTCGTCAATCGATATCGAAAACCTTGCCGTTGGGCACCCGGATGTTGCCGAGGCAGCGGTGATTGGTGTTGAACATCCGAAATGGTCAGAACGGCCGCTGCTAATTGTCATTCAGAAGAAGGGTCGAAACGCGAGCAAAGAAGATATTCTGGGCTATCTCGACGGCAAGATCGCAAAGTGGTGGATGCCAGATGATGTGGCTTTCGTTGATGAAATTCCCCATACGGCAACCGGCAAAATCAAGAAGACCACACTCCGTGACCAGTTTGCCGGATACAAGTTACCGACTTCCTGAACGACACGCTTCCGGGGTGGTTCAGTAGCCACCCCTAAGGCACCCCTGGGGTCTGTCCCTGGAGAGGAAAACAAGTGAGCAATCTGCCAGCCCTTGCTGCGATTGATTGGAGCCTGGATGGGTTCTCACTGTGGCTTATGAGTCGCGAAGGCGCCGTGCTTGCCAGCAGAAAATCCGACCAAGGCTTGGCACTGGGGCGAAGAGACGGATTCAAGACAATTCTTGAAGGTCATCTGAGTGACCTTTCTGCACCCGATGATCTGCCTGTAATCATTTGTGGGCTTGCCGGTTCTCGTCAGGGCTGGAGACAAACAGCCTATCTGGAAACACCCGCCAACCTTGATCGATTGGCCGAAAGCGCCACCAATCTGGGTGGCCCTGGACGTGCAATCACCCTTTTGCCGGGGATTGCCCACGCCAATGGCAACGAACCCGATGTCATGCGCGGGGACGAAGTCCGGCTGTTCGGCGCGGTGCTGGAAGCCGACAATGTCGGTATTTGTTGTCTGCCGGGGTTGCACTCAAGGTGGGTAAGTTTGGGCGGGCGTGTAGTGAAAAGTTTCAGAACATTCATGACCGGTGAATTACGCAACGCTGCTGCCGGCTCTACGATCCTGAAGTACTCGCTTGAAGTGGGGGCGGAGATTTCAGCAGTTGACCCGGCGTTTCTGACCGGCGTTCGGGACGGCTGGTTGAATGCAGGACGGTTGACCCATCTGTTGTTCTCATTGCGTGCCGATGACCTGCTTAATGGCAGAACGGGAGCCGAAACCCGTGCCCGACTTACCGGTTTGCTCATAGGTGCGGAAGTAGCTGGAGCCGATTTAAGTGGAGCACCAGAGGTAACTCTGGTCGCCTCAGGGGAAGATGCCAAACTGTATCTGTCAGCGTTTGATACATGTGGGATTTCGGCTCGCCTGATTGATGCCGAGCTCTCGACCCAACGTGGATTGTATGAAATTTGGAGACAACAGAGCAGAGCGAAAGAGTAAAAACCACACCGATTCAGTGAAAATGACCTTCAAGCACTTTAATTGAGACGTGATTGTGTAAGTTCAGCTACCGATGCTTGTCGATTTTATATTGCGATTGTTGTTCTGGGTGTGTTGATTAGCCTTGATCAAGCCGTAAGTGGTTTCTGAATCAACCGCTTTGCCGAACAAGTAGCCCTGCCCGCTTACACAGCCCAATTGCAACAGCTTGGCAGCCTGCTCGGGTGTTTCTATACCCTCAGCGATGACCTTCAGGTTGAGACCTTCGCACATGGTCAGAATCGCTTTGACGATGTGTTCAGATGACTGATCAATGGTGATTTCGCTGACAAAAGAACGGTCAATCTTGACTTTGTCAAAATTGAAATCGCGCAGACGTCCGAGGCTCGATTGCCCGGTGCCAAAGTCATCGAGTGAGACGCCAATGCCTACGGCACGTAATTCATCGACCACGTTGGATGCAGTTTCCGGATCTGTCATCATCGCGGTCTCGGTGATTTCCATTTCAAGCCGACGAGGGTCGAAACCAACGGAATTAAGAATGGCCATGACATTCAGGCTGGTGGCCGGATCTGTCAATTGAGCAGAAGACAGGTTGAAAGACAAAAACAGGTGAGTTGGCCAGTCGCGTGCGGTTTGGGTTGCCTTGCGCAAAAGGGACTCAGTCAACGAGTCAATAAATCCGCGCTCTTCGGCCAGTGGAATGAAAATGCCGGGAGATATGAATCCCAGTTCGCGGTCTGTCCAGCGAGCCAACGCCTCAAAACCCAGAATTGCTCCATCCGCTATGGAAATGATCGGTTGGAAATGAACTTCCACCTCATTTGCGATAATCGCCCGTCGCAATGCTTGTTCTACTTCGGTGCTGTAGCGCATTTCCTCGGCGATTTCTTCCGAGTAAACAGTGATCTGACTGCGCCCGCGACGTTTGGAACGATAAAGCGCAGTGTCAGCACTTTTCATCAGTTCGGCAAACTGCTCACCGGCGAAAGGATAAACCGCGAAACCAAATGATGCTGAAAGCCGAACATTGCGATCGCCGAGATCATAGGGTGCCGAAAGCACTTCCTTGAACATGCGGCCGATTTTTTCGGCCCCCTTTTTCTCAAATACCAAAGGAAGGACGAAAGCGAATTCATCACTTTCAATTCGCGCCACGAAGCCGCCATCGGGCAAGCAGGCCCTGAGACGATGAGCAATTTGGCAGAGAATTTCATTTCCGGCAGCATGGCCAAACAAGTCGTTGATCGGCTTGAAGCCATCAATGTTAGCCAAGCCGATCGTGAACGGAGCGGGATCGTCCGCCCGTTCGGCAGCGAGTTTGCGGACTTTGTCCATCAAGCGTCGACGGTTGCCCAAGCCTGTCAAAGGGTCAGTCAACGCGACAATATTGTCGTCAGCGACTACTGTGCTGTCAAACTCCGCGTTTGTGTTGGTCAATTTTCGCCGCCCAGATTCACAAATTCGATTTTGCTAAAATGCAGTCTAAAGTTTAATTAATTGCTAGCGCTGCAATACTCAATAATTGTTGAAATCTTCGAGCTAAATCAACTCTGTCGCTGGTAGCCAGATTTGTCAGTTTTATATTTTATTGAAATCCAGTTCGAGACTGTCGAGATCAATTTCTCCGGACTTATTGGCTTAGTCATGTAATCATCCATTCCAGCGGCAAAGCATTCGTCTTTGTCACCTGCAAGTGCGTGCGCTGTAACTGCAATGATCGGTACATGATTGGAGGCAAAACCATCTCTGTTTTCCTCGGCCCTGATGACCCGTGTCGCCTGATGACCGTTCATTACCGGCATTGAGACGTCCATGAGTATTAAATCAGGTTTCATCTCACGCCATGCAGTGATTGCTTCCTCGCCATTGCAAACCAGATGATAATTGACATCGATATCTTCCAGAATCTGCTGAAAGACGATTTGATTGACCTCATTGTCCTCTGCGATCAACACAAGGTTGCGCGTGGAGACTTGCTCCCGGCTCCGTTGATTTTTTGAAACACCCCCATTCTGGATGCTTTTTTCGGTGCCAGTGGTTACAAAACTCAAAGTTGGCGGCGTCAACGAACTGCGCTTGTTTGCTGTGCCCTGCGACCCCGACGCGCGCGTGTTAGACACCATGACCTGTTCGGCCGCTTCATGTTCATGATGAGCAGAATCCGGTTTTGTCCGCTTGGCGCTCAAAAAATCACCCGATTGGTCGACGTTGACAGTTCCCGACAGTTCATTGTGTAGCGTCTTGTCGACAAATGGTGCCAAAACCGGGTAGTTCCGCGCCAATGGGTTTGCTGCAAGTGCGATGCCGGCAACTGGGGAGGCTTCCACTTCATCGATCACAACATTCATTGATTTCGCGGTTTCGAGAAAGGCGATCAGCTGATGCTGGTCTTCCAGTGACATGACATCGACACCGGTGGCTGAAAGTTGTGCCACTCTTTTTTCTGCCCGAGCAGAAATCTCATCAACGACCAATACCCTCCTGCGCGAGCCGGGTTTGCCATTTTTCTGATCTACCGAACCTGATGCCTTCTTGCGGGTGGAATAAGTTAGAATCCTATCTACCGAAATGGTAATATAGTAAGATCCGGGCATTCCGGATCGATGTTTACGGGTTATCACGCGACTCATGGTTCCATCGGAATTTGCGATGTCTTCGACAAACTCGATCGGCGAGCCGGTTTTGAGCACCATGCGCTCACTCTCTTCAAATTTCGCACCGACTGTCTCGCCCAGAAAATCTCCTGCGCGCCTGCCAATGATCGTGTGCGCAGGCACCTCTAGGAGTTCGCAAAAAGCATTGTTGACCAGAATAAACCGCAGGTTTGCATCCTTGACGATCACCGGATTGGGTAGTTTGTCGAGAATGTGCTGTGCCAGTTCGGCGTGGTCGCGCATTTCAACATAATCACGGTCGCGACGTTTCTGATTGCTGACATCGGTGACGTAATTGATCATGATTCCGCTCGGTAATCGCCGCTTACCCAGCTTGACCCACCGTCCATCATTGAGCTGCTCAATGCTCTCATAACGCTCGCGCCAGTGAATGGCGATCCGCTCCGCAATCCAGTCGTCACGAGAAACATCGCGCGTGGATTTGGCCTTAATTCCAAACCGTTCACCACTGTCGTAAACCGCACCGAGGAAATCCCGAAGGCGTGCACCCGGAGTAAATACTTCGTCTGGCAGTGGGAAAAAGCGACGATAGTCATCTGTAGCGAACATTAACCGGTCATCGCGGTCAAAAAGAACAACCGATGCGCCTACCGAGCCAGCAAGGGCTTGGAACAACGAGTACTCGGTATATTCGCTAGAGGTTTTTGGATCGCTCAACAACTCGGTCCCTGAAACACAGCCACTTTATTCGTGGAATGGGAAATCACAGGCATCATGCCGGTAGGCGATAGTGCGAAAACGGATTTGGCTATCAAAGCCTTTTCGGCACCTTCGACGCCAGAATTTGCATAAATGTAGTTAAGTCTCGCTTAATTCGGCATTTCATCTGGGGGAAAAACCAAAATCAGGCGCAAATCGTTGACATTCGTTCGTGTTGGACCCGTTACGATCAAGTCTCCAGTCTGCGAAAACAGGCTGTAAGAATCATGACCGACCAACATCGCGGCAGGATCGAGCCCATGCTCCCTTGCGCGCGCAAGTGTGTTCGGATCGATAACTGCGCCAGCATTGTCTTCACTGCCGTCAATACCGTCAGTATCGCAGGCCAAAGCAAAAACGTCCGGATGGCTTTCCAATCCATTTGCTAGAGCCAAGAGATACTCGCAATTTCGACCGCCGCGACCGCCGTGGCTGTCTACAGTGACCGTTGTTTCTCCACCGGACACGATCATTCGCGGAGCGTCTCCCGGCTTCATGGCAGTTGCCGTAGCGAGTGCCAACTTCGCGTGAGAAGCGCCAACTTCGCTGGCTTCGCCTTCGATGTCAGCTCCAAGTGAGTGCACCTCGAAGCCTTGTATTTGCGCTTGCTGGACAACTGCATCCACCATGTCGGCCGGACGCGCAACCAGGACAAACTGATTATCCTCAAATACGGTATCTCCTGGCTTGGGGGTTTCGCAGGCCGCATTTTCAAGATGGCTGCTAACAGCCGGCGATACGGAAATGCCATACTTGGCAATCACTGCCCGGGCATCAGCAAGCGTTGTGGCGTCGGCAACAGTCGGTCCTGAGGCGATGACCGAAGGATCATCACCAGGAACATCGGAAATCCCCAATGTGACCACCCGTGCCGGATAGGCTGCTTGCGCCAAACGACCACCCTTGATTGCCGAGAGGTGTTTGCGAACAGCATTCATTTCATCAATAGGCGCACCTGATGCCAGCAGCGCCTTGTTGACTGCTATCTTTTCATCAAGTGTCAAACCGGGCGCTGGCAGGCCGAGCAACGCAGATCCGCCGCCCGAAATCAGACAGAGAACGAGATCGTCAGCGCCAAGACCGGATACAGTATCCATGAGTTTTCTGGCAGCGATTTCACCGCGGTCGTCAGGTACCGGATGGGACGCTTCAATCACCTCCACGCGTTGGCAAGCCAAGCCGTGGCCATAGCGCGTCACTGCTATCCCCTCTATTTCCCCTGCCCAATTGTCCTCCACTGCTTTGGCCATAGAGGCTGCGGCTTTACCTGCGGCCACTAGTATCGTGCGTCCAGCAGGTGGCTCCGGTAAAAAAGGTGGAACACAGATGGCCGGATCTGCCGACTTAAGCGCACCGAGAAAAAGATCGTGCAAAACTTTACGGGCGTTTTCGCGAGCAGTCATCAGGAACTCCAATCAAGTCAGAATGTTAGCAAAGCCCTTGCAGCGGTTGAATGCAAGAATACATGTTGGATTTGCGCGAAAATTGATCATCCAGACGTTGCAGCCTGCGCCGAATCCGGGAACATGGGGAATGATCATTCAACAACTCCCAGATACTCTGATCAATCAAATCGCCGCCGGTGAGGTCATCGAGCGACCGGCAAGCGTCGTCAAAGAGCTTGTTGAGAACGCCCTTGATGCCGGTGCCAGCCGTGTTGAAATCGCAACAGCAGGCGGTGGCAAGGCGCTTGTTCGGGTGATCGATGATGGGGTTGGCATGGCCCCGGAGGATTTGGCGCTGGCTGTGCGCCGACATTGCACATCCAAACTCAGCGGAGGGCTTGAGAATATTCGCAGCCTCGGGTTTCGCGGGGAAGCCCTTCCCTCGATCGGCTCAGTATCGAAAATGAAAATCACCAGCCGGACCGTTGGCGGTCCCAGCGGTTTTGAGGTTCGCCTTGAGGGCGGAGTTCTCCTACCGCCACGACCGGCATCTGCGAACCACGGCACGATGGTGGAAATTCGCGAACTGTTTTTTGCAACACCGGCAAGGTTGAAATTTCTCAAAGGCGAGCGCGCGGAATCAGGTGCAATTACAGATGTCATACGGCGTATGGCCCTGGCTTTTCCCAAAGTTCGGTTTGTTCTTTCCGGCTCTGACCGGCAGACAACGGATTTTGCACCAACGGAAAACCCGTTGGAACGCGTTTCCCAAGTGCTTGGCCGAGAATTTGCGGACAATGCAATTGCCGTCGATGCTGAACGTGAGGATGTCCGGCTGACGGGTTTTATCGGGATTCCTACCTACAACCGCGCCAATTCATTGTCGCAATTTGCCTTCGTCAACGGCAGACCAATTCAGGACAAACAGATACTGTCGGCTCTGCGGGCCGCCTATTCCGACCGCTTGCCGCGGGGAAGGTTTCCTGTGGCTGTGTTGATGATCGAACTCGATCCAGCACTGGTGGATGTCAATGTTCATCCTGCCAAGGCTGATGTGCGGTTTCGCGACCCCGGTCTTGTACGCGGGCTGATTGTAGGCTCAATCAGGCAAGCATTGGAAACAGGTGGCGACCGAGCTGCAACGACGGCGACCAGCGGCATGATGTCTGCATTCAGAACAGTTGGTACGGCTGGGGATCAAGCATCGTCAGGGCTGCACGATTTGATGCCCGACCCAAACCGAACGCCGGATGCAGGTCCGTTTCCCAACTTTACAAATGCTGCCGGTGCCACCTGGGCAAGTCAGGCGTCGCCTGTCAGACCTTTACCCCTGGACAATTTGCCTGGATCGGCCATGCGATTTGACGAGGATGATGCGCAATCCGCACTCTCCGTGACCGGCGTTCCTTCAGCGCGGGCTGAGGCGGCTACTGACGAGGATGAAGCACTTTCGATGCATCCATTGGGTGCTGCACGCGCTCAGATCCATGAGAATTATATCGTCGCCCAAACCAAAGACGGGTTGGTGATTGTCGACCAGCATGCGGCTCATGAGAGATTGGTATTTCAACGCATGAAAGCAGCGCTGGAAGTCGGCCGTGTTCCGTCTCAAATTCTGCTCTTGCCGGATATTGTCGACCTGCCCGAAGACGACTGCGATCGCCTTGCTGCCAAGGCCGATGAGTTGGCAGAGCTGGGACTGTCGCTCGAGCGTTTCGGACCGGGAGCCATCGCGGTTCGCGAAACGCCGTCGCTATTGGGCGAGGTCAATGTGCAGGCGCTCATGCGTGATCTGGCTGACGAACTGGCTGAATGGGGAGAGGCCAGCGGACTGAAAGATCGGCTGGAAGCAGTGGCATCGACCATGGCATGCCATGGTTCTGTTCGTTCAGGTCGGCGCATGAAAGGCGAAGAGATGAATGCGCTTTTGCGCCAAATGGAAAACACGCCCGGGTCGGGCCAATGCAACCATGGGCGACCGACCTATATCACGCTCAGCTTGGCAGACATTGAAAAGCTCTTTTCGCGGCGTTAGTTTTTAGATGAACCTCCGGTCTTGAAAGGCTTGCAAAAATCCATTCAACCCGCATATTAAGATCTCTCACGAACAAAAAGCGACACCATGAACCGTTTTGAAGGACCGGGCGCTGAGCCTGCAAAAATTCGATATCTCGATGGTGATATCCAGGTGTTAATGCCCGGCAACCATGTTGTCTGCGCAATCACCGGCGAACGCATTCCAATTGATGAATTGAAATACTGGAGCGTAGCGCGCCAAGAGCCCTATGTTGATGTGAATGCATCGCTGGAGGCCGACCGCAGAGCCGGTGTTTTACCGAAGGTAGACTAAGTAGTCAGCCGCCAATCATTCTGCGACGGCATTTCTCAATCGCCAATTTGACGATACGATCAGCGACATCAGATTGGTCAAATTTCAAAAGCACCTCAAGCACCTCGGCTTTGTCTGCAAGTGCATGTGATGACCCATGCCCACCTTCCAGCCTCACAGCATCCTTCGCGGTTGTCACGAGCGTAAGGCCGTAGAGTTCGGCCTCATCCAGCAGATCATTGACCTCATCATTGGTGAACACGTGATGATCGGGGAATGAGCGCGCATGTGCCACGCGAATGCCAGAAGCCTCAAGTGTTTCAAAAAACTTGTCCGGATCACCGATGGCGGCAAAGGCAAGACAATTTTTGCCAAAGAGCTTTGCCGGCGACTGCGGCTCGAGATGGGCAATGTGGACTGCCTTGGCAGCCCGAGCGGCCATGCGGATGACCTTGTCTGCAGCATTTCCGTTGCCAACAATCAGCAGAGAATCCGCGTGACGCAACTGGTCGATTACCGGGGCTCTCACCGGGCCTGCCGGAAACACGCGCCCATTGCCGATACCCTTTCGCGCATCCACAACGAGGAGCCCGTGATCCACCACCAGGCGGGCACTTTGAAAGCCATCATCCATGATGATGACATCTGCTCCATTCTCAATCAGCAACTGCGCTCCAGCCACCCGGTCCGGGCCCACAACAGTCAATGCGCGGCGCGCCAAAAGCATTGGCTCATCGCCAACAAGGCGCGCAGAATGATGGGTATTGTCGACAACAGTCGGCTGGCGAACTGCACCGCCATAGCCGCGCGACAAAAAGCCGGGGGTCAGGCCACGTGCTTCAACTGCATCAGCCAGAGCCAATGCAGTGGGGGTTTTACCGGACCCACCAAGGGTAAAATTTCCAACGCAGATCACCGGCCTGTCCACCGCTTTGCGAACACGCTTGTCCAAGATGCGGCGCGCCACGCGCCCATAAGCCCAGCCAACAGGCCACAACATTGCTGCGCGAACGCCTGGTTTCTCCCACCAAAAGGGGGGCGCTTCGCTTACCATTCCCGCCTCTCCCGATCTGGTGAAGTCTGTGGTTTCAGGCGTGCTTTCACAGTCAACGGGTTGAGGTATGGTTCAAGCGCGTGGACGGTCGTTTTCAAACCGCCCCTGAGGTCCTGAATCGTCTTTTTGCCACCAGCGCCCATGGCTGCACACGCCTTGGGGTTTGAAAGAAGATAATTGATGCCCTTGGCCAACATCTCGCCATCACGAATAAATCGGCCACCCCCATTTTTGAGCAATTTGGCGTAAGAATCACGGAAATTGCCAACGTTGCTACCAGACAGCACTGCACAACCCAGCATGGCCGGTTCCAGCGGATTCTGGCCGCCGCCGCCTTTCAGCGACTTGCCAATGAAAACCACCGGCACAACATTGAGAAACAATCCCATCTCGCCAATCGTATCTCCGAGAAATATGTCGGTTTCGGGCCCAACCGGCTCGCCACGTGAACGGCGCGCAACTTTCAGCCCACGTGCGTTCAACATGGCTTCAATGGCATCACCGCGCTCAGGATGACGTGGAACAATGATGCTCAACAACCCATGTCGATCAGCCAATTCCTGATGTACATCGGCGGCGATTTCATCTTCACCTTCAAAGGTTGAAATCGCAGCCCACACGGGACGCTTTCCGATCTGCGCCCGGAGGTTCTTGAGTGCATCGGGATCGCAAGTTGGCGCGACCGTATCAACCTTGAGATTACCAGAAGTGACGACCTGGCGGACACCGAGATCGTGAAACCGCTCAGCGTCTATATCTGACTGGGCTATAACCAGAGAGAGCTTTTCAAACAGCGCCTCTGCCAGATTGGGGCGATGGCGCCAGCGCTCAAAAGATCTGTCCGACATCCGACCATTCACGAGAATTTGCGGAGTGCGCCTCGCACCGAGTTCAAGAATGGTCATCGGCCAGATTTCGGATTCGGCAATGATGGCCAGGTCCGGCTCCCAATGGTCGAGGAAACGGGAAACCGGAATCTTGATATCGAGTGGGACATATTGATGGATCACATTATCGCCTAGGCGTTCCTTGGCAATTGTTGCAGATGTAACCGTTCCCGTTGTCAGCACGACATGCACTGAACGGCGGCGCACTTCCTTGATAAGCGGTATGACAGCGCCGGTTTCGCCGACACTTGCAGCATGAAACCAAACCAGCGGACCGTCGGGTCGATGAACAGTCGAACGGCCGTAGCGTTCGCGCCGTCGACCGGCATCTTCCTTTCCGCGGGCTGCGCGAAGAGCCAAATAGGGCCATAGCAACGGAAAGATGAGCGCGCCCAGCCAACGGTAAGAAAAAAGTGCGCCGCGCGCCCACCTGCTACTCAAGGCCGCTTCTCCACCGATTGATAGGCCAGCTTTGTTGCCTCGTTGAGTGACCTGGTCACTTCAGTGCGTGCAGCCGCCAACTCTTCTTCGTTTGCGTTGGATGACACATAAATCGGGTGCCCAAGCTTGAGGCAACGTCGGCCGAAGGGGAGGTTGATAGTGGTTTTGTCCCAAGTCTTTTCGAGCACATGATAATTGCTGGTGGCCACCGCCATGGGAACAATCGGTCGCCCGGTCATCTTTGCCAGTCGTACGACGCCGACACCAGCCTGACGGGCTTTTCCTTTGGAAATATCGGCGATCATAACCACACTTGTTCCTTCAGCCAGAGCCCTGCATAGCGCCTTGGTGGCACTGATTGCGCCTTTCTTTCCTGCAGCGTCGGGCACTCTGCCACCTGATCCACGGACAACGCCATGGCCGATTCGCTCAATAATTCGCGCATTGATTTCAGCGTCAGCACTTCGCGATACAAGTGACACGAACTGCTGTTCTGGTGGAGCCGCATAACCTGCGAGAAACTGCTGACCATGCCACATTGCGAGAATCACGGGCCAATCATCACCGATAATCTCTCTATGGTCGTCACTGTCAGCGACCTGCTTGCTTGATGACCAGGTCAGGTGAAAACCGGCTGCCAATATTGCCGATGCAATACGTTGAAAACGATCCGATCGTAGAATTTTTTTGCCAAGTTGCCGCATTGATCCGTTTTGGCGGGTTTTTTTCCGCCTCACAACAGCTTGTGCATCAATGTCGCCCATGATCCCCAGTCTCGACGCTCAAGCGTCGGAACTATCGCCTTTTCCGGGATCAAGCATCCGGTGCATATGAACGATGAAATATCGCATGTGGGCATTATCAACCGTCATCTGCGCTTTGGCCTTCCATGCTACATGGGCGGCTGCGTAGTTGGGGAAAATGCCGACGATATCGAGACCTTCAAGATCGCGGAACTGCATCGATTCAAGGCTTGTCAATTCACCACCAAAAACAAGGTGGAGTAACTGCTCGTTTTCACTTTCAGCCATTGGCTTTCTCCGAAGATGATACGGGTGTGATTTCCCGGGGTTTGCGGCAATTTGCCTGAAAGGTCAATGCCATCTTGGCAGGGCGGTGCTGGTTAAACTTTCTATGCCCTCTCCGAGTTTAGCCCGGAAGACAGCCTTGCAGAAGCTCAATATCTCCGAGTGCACCCGCAACCAGAAAACCGTAAGAAGGGTCAGATCTGTTGTAGGTGAGTTCAGAACTCTTGTCATCGACAAGCAGATAACCGGCTTCACGCATGATCAGGTCGGCAGCGGCGAGATCCCACTCGTTGGCGCGCGGACGGATCAGTACGCCGCCAATTTCACCGGATGCAACCCGGGCAAGCCGCAAAGCCAAGGATGGTCCGCCGTATTTGCGCTTGATTTCTGTGGGAAATTTCTTGAGAGCACCGCTTGCCAACATATCGGACATCGACACCTCAAGAGGACGTACGGGAACTGAATTTGCCGCCGAGTGGAGACGGTTGCCATCGAGCCAGGCGCCTTGCCCGGTTGACGCCACCCACAATTCGCCGCCTTGTTGATCGCCCCGAGCGGGGGCAGCTAGAATGCCCGCGACCGGGTTGCCGTTTTTAACGATTGCTATTGAAATGCACCAATCGCGTTTGCCTCCGATAAATCCTCGCGTGCCATCAATGGGATCGACGATGAACACCATGTCACGGTCCAGCCTGCTTTTTTCGTCAGGACTTTCTTCCGAAAGCCAGCCGTAATCAGGTCTTGCTGCAGTCAAAACTGTGCGCAAATGCTCATCAACGGCTATATCGGCTTCCGAGACGGGAGAGCGTTCGTCGCCTTTGTACCAGGTTTCCGGAGACTGTCGAAAAAAGCCGTGGGCGATTTCTCCAGCCGAACGGGCAACCTCTACCAGCAGGTTCAGATCATCGCTAAGGTTGCTCATGAGCGGGTGCTCAAGGTCATTCTCCGGCAATCGTCATGCCTTCAACAGCAATCGTGGGCGCTGCAATCGAGTATTTAGGGTCAATATCGTTGGCCAGTATCATGCGCTTGAACATATCGCGCAAGTTGGACGCGATCGTGATTTCAGAAACCGGGAAAGCGATTTCGCCATTCTCGATCCAAAATCCGGAGGCGCCTCTGCTGTATTCTCCGGTCAAACCGTTCACACCCTGACCTATGAGTTCTGTCACATAAAACCCGGTGCCAACCGAGCGAATCAAATCTTGCGGTGTCGTTGCACCTGGTTCAAGGAGTACGTTTGTCGAAGTCGGTCGCGTTGAGCCACCGCCCCGTGTGGCCCGTCCATTGGTTTGCAGGCCGAGCTCTTTGGCTGCTGGAGAGGCAAGATACCATTGTTTCAACACACCGTTCTCGACCATGGTCAAGGGACCGGTCGAAACCCCCTCGCCATCAAAAGGTCTGGACCCGGACCCGCGCTGAATGAAGGGATCATCTGTGATCGTAAGGCCGGGAATTGCGATCTGTTTTCCCATCTGGTCCTTCAGGAAAGTTGATTTACGCGCCACCGATGCACCGTTGATGGCGCCGATGAGATGACCGATAAGTCCACGCGAAACGCGGGGATCAAACACCACGGTAACGTTGGATGCCGTGGGCATTCTTCGATGATTGATCCTGCGCACAACCCTTTCGCCGGCTGATCGGGCGATCTTTTCGGCACTGTCGAGATCATTGAAGTAGACCCGGCTGTCATAATCATAATCGCGTTCCATGCTGGTGCCCTGGCCGGCAATGACACTGACCGAACGCGAAAACCCGGAACGCTCATAGGTTCCGGCAAATCCATGCGAGGTTGCCAAAACCAGACCGATCATGCCTGACGATGCACCAGCACCCATTGATGCGGTCACACCTTCCACGCCAAGAGCGATTTCTTCCATCTCGCGGGCTGTCTCGGCCAAAGCATCGGCTTCAGGACGCGTAGGATCAAACATATCCAGATTCGGCCACTCAGTGGCCAGCAGTGCTTCATCAGCCAATACCGCAAAGGGGTCTTCCGGGGAAACACGTGCCATGGCCACTGCGCGTTCGGCAAGCGCCTTTTCGTCCGCGCCCTGACCTGCCGAGACTGTGCCGACGCGTTGACCGACAAACACACGCAGGCTGAAATCATCGGATTCAGACAGAGACGTATTTTCAACCGCACCGTTTCGAACCGACACACCGCTTGAGCGTTGGCGGGCGACAACAGCATCTGCCTTATCGGCACCGGCACGTCTTGCATGGGCGATGAGTTTTTCGGCTTTATCGAGAAGCGCGTCAGATTGGGTCAATGTAAGAGTTCCATTTGGTTATTCGTTACACGATCATGTATTGTCCCAGGTGGCGCGCATCAAGTGCGCAGCACAATCAGCCAGAACAATCTTACCGGTGAGGAAAATGGCGGAAGCTAGCGTCGAAGTTTATTATGAAGGCCTCATGTTGCTCGGCGGTGCATTGATTGCAGCACCACTTTTCAAGAGGATTGGCCTTGGCACTGTGCTGGGTTACCTGACCGCAGGCGTGGTCATCGGTCCCATTTTCAGGCTCATTACCGACGGTGAAGAAATTCTTCATTTTGCGGAATTTGGCGTTGTGCTGTTGTTGTTTCTGATCGGATTGGAATTAAAGCCCAAACGATTATGGATGATGCGTCGAGACATTTTCGGTACCGGGTCGGCCCAGATTATCGTCACCGGGCTGCTGCTGACAACTTTGAGCTATTTTCTTTGGCAACAGGATTTTGCAGCAGCCATTATCATCGGATTTGGTTTGGCACTCTCCTCGACGGCATTTGCCTTGCAACTGCTTGAGGAAAACAGTGATCTCAACACAAAGTACGGCCAGAAATCCTTTTCTATCTTGCTGTTTCAGGACATGGCGATTGTGCCTCTTTTGGCATTGATACCGATTCTGGCGCCATTCAAGACGGGGGACGGCGGATCACCCGTAACTGATACACTGATTGTGGTTGGCGCAATCGCGGCTCTTCTGATTGCTGGACGGTATTTGCTCAATCCGCTTTTCTCACTGATTGCCAGCACCGGCGCACATGAAGCCATGATTGCTGCCGCTCTTTTTGTGGTTCTCGCTGCGGCGATGCTTATGAACCTGGCTGGAATATCTATGGCACTGGGTGCATTTCTTGCCGGAGTCATGCTTGCCGAATCGACCTATCGTCACGAGTTGGAGGCTGACATCGAACCGTTCCGCGGCATCTTGCTCGGTTTGTTCTTCATGGCTGTGGGCATGTCGCTCAATCTACAGGTTCTGCAGGAAAACTGGGTGCTGATTGCCATTGCGGTGCCGGTGGTCATGCTTGCCAAGGCATTGGTTCTCTACGGATTAACCCGATTAATGGGCAGTCCGCACAATGATGCTGTTCGCATCGCCGGGCTGTTGCCGCAAGGCGGTGAATTCGGGTTTGTGCTTTTCAGCGCTTCAGTCAGTGCCGGCATTTTTGCGCCCGCAACAGGTTCAACACTTGTTGCAATTGTTACCTTGTCGATGGCCCTGACACCGATTGCATCAGCCCTCTCGAGACGTCTGTCGAAAGGCGGCGCGCATGAAGTCATGGATGAGAATTTTGAAGGCGCAGGCTCTGATGTGATGATCGTGGGCTTTTCGCGATTTGGCCAGATCGCTTCGCAGGTGTTGTTGGCTGGCGGTTCAGAGGTGACAATCATCGACCATTCAGCTCCGCGCATCCGGGCAGCGAGCAAATTTGGATTCCGCATTTACTTCGGCGATGGTACCCGCAAGGACGTGTTGGTGGCTGCAGGCATTGAGCGGGCCAAGATCGTCGCCGTCTGCACGCAAAAACGAGAAGTAACTGATCGTGTGGTCGACCTCATCCAGGCTGAGTTTCCCGAAGCGCGGCTTTATGTCCGGGCCTATGATCGCGCGCACACTCTGACACTGCGCGCCAGAGGGGTCGGGTATGAACTGCGAGAGACGCTGGAATCCGGACTGGTGTTCGGTCGCAAAACTCTCGAAGCGCTTGGGCTCTCCGAAGATCGCGCCCGAGACATAGAATCGAATATCAGGAAACTGGATGAAGAACGATTGGCCATTCAGGCAGCGGAGGGCGTATTTGCTGGTGGAGACAAACTTTTGACAAAGCCTGTCACCCCCGAACCATTGGTCAAACCCAAACATGCGACAGAAATTTTCGAAACTCCCACCAAGACTGATTCCAAACGAGAAAAAATGGGGCGACATGAGGACCTGAATGGGCATGCCTGAGGATCGTAAATTGACCCCTTTCCATCTTGCCTTCCCGGTTCGCGACATTGCCGAAACGCGTGCGTTTTACGGTGAGGTCCTCGGTTGTACAATTGGCAGAAGTGCTCCCACTTGGGTGGATTTTGATTTGTTCGGCCACCAGATGTCTGCACATCTGCGCGCTCCGACTGACGAAGCAGGCAAAAATGACGGCGAGGTAGACGGGCATAGAGTACCAATTCCGCATTTTGGTGTGGTGCTGAAGATGGAAGAGTGGCAGGCGCTCCGACAGCGGCTGGAAGCACGTACCGATATCAACTGGGTGATGAAGCCCACAGTTCGTTTTGAAGGCGATGCGGGCGAACAGGCAACACTGTTCATTCTCGATCCGTCTGGCAATGCCCTTGAGTTCAAGGGCTTTGCTGATCTTGGGCAGGTTTTCGCCAGCTAATTCGCGTTGGTCAGCCGGACATCTCTGCTATTTGTGGAAAGCAAAAGCTGCATCGAGATCATGCTTCAATTGATCGCCAATACCTGCCGAGGCGTCTATAATTTCACGCGCCTTGAGAAAATCGAGCACCCGAAACTGATGAACTTGCGGACGCAAGAAGATATCCGGTGGAGCGGCTTTGCGGCGCATTTCGATAATTGACTGCATCATCAATTGGCTGGCGCCAAACATCAGGTCAATGGTGGTCAGCTTTTCGTCAATCGAACCGGAGGGTAGACCGACAACATCAATTCCAATGACTATATCGGCAAGACCTGCAAGATGATCGAAAGGCACCGGATTATAAATTCCACCATCGACATAAATCCGCCCATTGCGCTCAACAGGTTTGAAAACCGCAGGAATTGCCGCTGAAGCAGCAATCGCATTGCGCAAATCACCGCTCTCGCAGACATATTCGCAATGGTTAAAATAGTCAGTAAGAATGACTTTTGTGGGAATTTGAAGTTCTTCGAATGTTGGCGGCACTTGCTTGGGCAGGAACGCATTGACAATGCGTTCGATGTTGAATTGGCCAAGCCGCCAGCCACCTGTCATTGCCGCACGCATTGTCGGCGGGCGCGACCTCCAGACATGGGCAAGAGCGTTTGCCGGTGTGCCAAGTGTCGCCAAAGTATGTTCGCGGATTTCCTTGCCACTCATCCCGGCAGACATGCCAACGCCCATCATCGCTCCAATGGATGACCCGGCAATCGCCACAGGGGTAATGCCAAGTTCGTTGAGTGCTTCAATGACATGAATATGAGCCAACCCGCGCGCACCGCCACCACCAAAGGCAACGGCTACTGTGGGATCGCCGCCTTTGCGACCTTGGATCCCGGTTGAAGCCGACGACTTATTCTTGCGTTCAATCACTGCCATCAGCGCTCAAGCCTGTATTTGCACATCGGGATAGCTGGCACAGTAGCGGAAAAAGCGAATTCTTGTCTCGCCAAAATCGCGTATTTCCAAAAGTTCGAAATCAACGCCACAATCTGGTTCAGCCTCTGAGTTTTCTTCAAGCAGTACCAGAGCGCCTTTATCGAGCCAGCCACCATTTGCAGCCGCCTTGAGCGCTTTCTCGCCAAGCCCGTGACCATAGGGTGGATCAGCGAAAACAAGCTGAAACGGCGTGATGCTGCCTGCCGGGCCTAGACGGGTCGCATCGCGGCGGAAAATTTTTGTCTGCCCCTGAAGCGAAAGCGTCTCGATATTTTGACGGATCAATCCGCGTCCTTCGACGCCATCTTCAACGAACAGGGCAAACTTGCTGCCGCGGGACAGCGCCTCTAGCCCCAATGCGCCAGTGCCTGCGAACAGATCCAGCACGCGGGACCCATCAAGGGCGTCATCATAGGCGTGGCTCAAAATGTTAAACAGGCTTTCCCGGGTACGGTCTGTTGTCGGGCGAATGGTTTGACTTTTGGGCGCCGCCAGTGACCGGCCACGCAGCTCACCGCCGACGATCCGCACCCGGACCTCCCTTGCCCTTCTGCGGGCGATCGCCACGGCTGTCCGGCTTGCCGCCGGGGCGGCCGTTAGCGGCACCGGGACCGGAAGGTTTTTCACGTGATGCTGAACTGCTGGCTTCGTTGCCACGCGTTGCAGGTCGTCCACCAGCCCGCGGAGGCTTGCCGCCAAAACCGGTCTTGGCGCCGGGTTTTCCCCCGCCAGCGGGTTTGCCGCGTGATTGAGGTTTATTATCGGCGTTACGAGGGTTCGGCTTATCGCCATTCCGCGCAGGCTTTGAATTCGCCTCTTCAGACTTTTTCGGTCCCTGCGGTCTGGCACCTGGTGCCATCCAGACATTGCTCGCACGATTGCGGCGTTCAATTGTACGCTTGTCGGACTTGTCAGCTTTGTTGCCTGACGTACCGCTGAAACCCTTGTCAGATTTGCGACCATCGCGTTTTTCAAACGTTCCGGGACGGGTATCAAGGCGTTCGCGACCCTGCTCACGCCATTCAGTCTGGGTTGGACGATCACGTTTTCCCGGTGTCGATCGCTGTTCGGTATCGCGTTGCCGGTCCCGCTCGAGCCGACCATAAGCCGGCTTTTCAGGTTCCGGTGCTATTTTTGGCGTCCTGTCGATGATGGGCGCGTCAAAATTAAGACCAGCGTCCGCGATCATTTTCGGGCTGAGCTGATCACGCAAGGTACGGCTTCTGATCTCCGTGACCTGCCCTTCCGGCAAATCTCCCAACTGGAATGGTCCAAATGAAATGCGGATGAGCCGATTGACCTCAAGGCCCAAAGCACCAAGCACGTTCTTGATCTCGCGGTTCTTGCCTTCGCGCAAACCCATGGTGATCCAGACATTGCGGCCTTGTTGACGATCAAGGGTGGCTTCAATCGCTCCATAAAGCACACCTTCAACAGCAATGCCGTCCTGAAGCTTGTCGAGTGCATCCTGATCAATCTCGCCATGGGCGCGTACCCGGTAGCGGCGCAGCCAGCCGGTCGATGGCAGTTCCAAAGCGCGGGCCAATCCACCATCATTTGTCAGGAGCAAAAGCCCTTCGGTGTTGATGTCGAGCCGGCCAACAGTAATCACCCGCGGTAATTCCTTCGGCAGGCGTTCAAACACGGTGGCGCGACCTTCCGGGTCACGGTTCGTCGTCACCAATCCCGCAGGCTTGTGGTAAACCCAAAGGCGTGTGCGCTCGATGGCGGAAATTGGTTGGTCATCAACCTCGATCTTGTCGTTAACAGAGACCACGACAGCCGGAGTATCGAGAACCTTCCCGTTAACCTTGATCCGGCCTTCGAGCACCATTCTTTCCGCATCTCGACGTGATGCCACACCAGCGCGCGCCAGAATTTTGGAGATCCGCCCGGATTCGGCGTTTTCATTGGAGCTGGCTGTGGTTTGCGGTGCTGACGCTGCCTTCTCCGTTTTCACCGGGGTCTCAGGTCGCGGCTTTTTCGGTGCAGAATCTCCCCTGCGCACGGGTTTTCCCGACTTGGCAGTGGGTGATTTGGCATTTTTGCCAGCACTTCGATCAGCGTCCCTCGGTGGGCGCGGTTTGCTATAGGGCTTGTCTCCACCCTTTGCGGCTGGCTTATTACGGATGGGTTTGTTTCTATCGGGCATTTGATATTTGCCTGCTTTTGGCGCTATCGGGATATAGGGATCACCGGTTAAGGGATTTAAGCCGTCGTGTCGAGCACAACAGGTTATATGGATATCGCACTGGCCGAAGCCCGTGCTGCCGCAGATCGCGGCGAGGTTCCGGTAGGTGCAGTGTTGGTTCTAGCCGGCGATGTTATTGCCAAGTCCGGCAATCGCACACGAGAAGATAACGATGTCACCGCCCATGCAGAAATACTTGTTATCCGACAGGCTGCAACAAAGCTGGGCGCTGAACGGCTGGATGGTGCTGATCTTTACGTCACGCTGGAGCCTTGCACAATGTGTGCTGCGGCAATTTCATTTGCTCGTATCAGACGGGTTTATTTCGGTGCCGAGGACCCAAAAGGCGGCGGTATTGCACATGGCGCGCGCTTTTTCGATCAACCGACATGCCACCATGCGCCAGAAGTTTACAGTGGACTGGCAGAACGCGACGCTTCGAAAATCCTGAAAGATTTTTTCAAAAGCCGTCGCTAGTGCAAAACCGGGTTCAACTTTTCATGCAAACCGCCCAACGGCCTTACCAGGGCAGTTTGAACCATGAACCCTTCTTCTCTTTGGTGGCCGCTGCGAGGCGGCGCTTTTCCTTCGCGCGTTCAGGCTCGCCCACATCACCCGTCACTGCTGTTTCAGCAGGCTGCCGATAGGTCAGGGGCGGATCAGAAAGGAAGCGGCGCTTGTCGGTATAGGTGCCCTGCTGAATCTTCAGGTTCTGCTTGAAACGGCTTACTTGTTCGGTTTGGCGAAGAACCTGGGTTGAAGTCGGTCCAGCATCCTCATTGCGCGGTGTCATGGCTGGAAGCTGTGGACCATCGGGATTGCGGATCGCCTTCGGACGCGCACGACCTTTGTCATCTCGCAGAAGGCCAAGAACTGTCGGGCCTGAATCCGCTTCGGTCAAGCTGCCACCCAACGGCACCGGGTCGCCCGACGAGCGTTCGGAAACTCGTGCCAATGGCGAGCGATAATTAGCCGATTCCTGATTGGCATTTGCCTCAGCAATCAACCGTTTGCGGGTCTGCTCAGGCGATTCCACCCAATTCGAATTAGCATCGACAACATTTTGCTGCGGCGCCGGCAATGAGGCCGTATTGGGAGGCTTCACAATCGCCGGCCGTGGCGTATATGCGATCTCCTGGCCTTTTTGCGGCTTGATTGATGCCATATCGCCAAGATCGCCGATCAACTGGGCAGTTGCGGACTTGTCGGTGCCATAAGTCGGCCCGAGACAAGCAGAGGTCGTGACCGCCACGACGATAAGCGTAGCGGAGCGAACCGCGGCGCGAGAGCTTGTCCAAAATCTCATTCAATAAATCCCGTCGTGAGAACTGTGCCACATTCTGCGTCTCTTTGAACGCACATTCGGGCCATTTTCGGGCACACTTGTACCGGATCATCTGGTTAACTGCAATTCGGGAGCAGCGTTATAGTGAACGCAGAGGCGGTTAACCCGACTGCAGCCGCCCCAGCGCCACTTTGTCAGGCAATCGGTGGCACACCCAATTCCCGAAGTGCTGCAGCATCGCGGGCCGAAACATCAGGAAAACCGGCATCAGAGCCAACATCGTCTGTAATACGCCACGAGCGGGCACACTTGCGACCCTCAGCCAATGTAGGCACCACACCGACGGTGGTCACGTCGTCCAGCGAGAAGGCGTCAGCAGGTGCCTTTCCGTTTTCAAGGCGGATATCAGACGTAATGCAGATTTCTGCAAAATCTGTGCCGTCAACGGCGGCGACGAGATCAGCATCGTCGATAAACACAGTTGGCGCGGCTTCAAGTGACGAACCAATGCGCTTTTCGCGACGCTCGATTTCCAGCGCTCCAGTGACAACGCGACGGACGGTACGGATCTTTTTCCACTTTGATGTCAATGCTGCGTCAAACCATTCTTCAGGCAGATCATCGAACTGCTCAAGATGTATTGAAACCGCATCGGGATAACGCGCCAACCAACTTTCTTCCATTGTGAAAGGCAGCATGGGTGCAAGCCATTTAACAAGACTGTCAAAGATCGTACGGATTACCTGGAGGGCGGCCTTGCGGCGGGCACTCGAAGGCGCATCACAATAAAGCGCATCCTTGCGGATATCGAAATAGAACGCGGAAAGCTCGATATTGGCGAAATCCACAAGTGTGCGGGTGATGCGTTTGAAATCGAACTCGTCGTAACCTTTGCGAACAACCCGGTCGATTTCAACCAGTCGCGAGAGCATCAGTCGTTCAAGTTCCGGCATGTCGCTGGCAGCTACCACATCGCCCCTGTCGTGGCTCAGGGTTCCCAACATCCAGCGCAGCGTGTTGCGCAGCTTGCGATAGGAATCGATGTTGGTATTGATAACCGCCTTGCCCAACCGTTGGTCGTCCCAATAATCGGTGGTCATGACCCACAGGCGCAGGATATCGGCACCGGATTGGTTCATGACATCCTGTGGGAACACTTGATTGTTAAGCGACTTGGACATCTTGCGACCATCTTCGGCCATGGTGAAACCGTGAGTGATGACAGTGTCATAGGGTGCGCGGCCACGGGTGGCACAACTTTCCAACAAGGAAGAATGGAACCAGCCGCGATGCTGGTCCGAGCCTTCGAGATAAACGTCAGCCGGCCATTTGAGGTCAGGCCGATCTTCCAGCGTGAACACATGGGTGCAGCCGGAATCAAACCAGACATCAAGGATATCGGTTACCTGAAGCCATTTCGGATCGCTTGCGTGATCGCCAAGGAACCGCTCCCGGGCGCCTTCAGCAAACCAGGCGTCGGCACCTTCATTTTCGAATGCTTCGAGTATGCGGGCATCGACTGCTTCATCGGACAACACATTGCCGTCGACATCAGCAAAGACGCAGATCGGCACGCCCCAGGCGCGCTGCCGTGACAACACCCAGTCGGGTCGGTCTTCGATCATGCCGCGCAGGCGGTTCTGGCCGCCAGCCGGCACAAACCGGGTGTCTTCAATGCCCTTCAACGCACGCGAACGCAGAGTTGTACCATCGCCGAAATCCTTGTCCATATAGACAAACCATTGCGGCGTGTTGCGGAAGATGATCGGTTTCTTCGAACGCCATGAATGCGGATAGTCATGCTTGAGACGACCACGTGCAAACAGGTTCTCGGCATCAATCAGTGCTTTAATGACAGCGTCATTGGCGTCACCCTTTTTGCCTTTGTCATCGATCACGCGTGCGGGTCCGCCTTCGCGGTCCGGGCCGAGGCCCGGTACATCTTTGGTGTAGAACCCGGCATCATCAACGGTGAAAGGTATTGCCGTGGAAATGCCGCGCGCTTCGATATCCCGCGCCGCGTCCATCCAGGCTTCAAAGTCTTCGCGACCGTGGCCGGGGGCTGTGTGGACGAAGCCGGTACCGGCGTCATCGGTGACGTGATCGCCAGCGATCAATGGCACACCGAATTCATAGCCACCGCCGAGACCCTTGAGTGGATGGGCGCAGGTGATCGCACCCAATTCATCAGCACTAACATCACGCAGTCGTTTGAATTCAAGTTTGGCCTTGGCAAAGCATTCTTCGGACAAGGCATCGGCAAAAATCAGCTTTTCACCCGGCTGCGAGCCGAAATCATTTTCAGCGGCGGTCACTTCATAAAGGCCGTAACCAATACGGGTTGAGAACGAAACAGCACGGTTGCCGGGAATGGTCCACGGCGTTGTTGTCCAGATGACGACGGAAGCTTCCAACAAATCAGAATGTGCCGCCTCTCTGTCGGTCATGGAATCAACGGGGAACTTCACCCAGATCGTATCGCTCTGGTAAGGCTGGTACTCGACTTCTGCTTCAGCCAAAGCGGTGCGTTCCACAACCGACCACATGATCGGCTTTGATCCACGATAGAGCTGGCCGGATTTGGCGATCTTCAACAATTCCCCGGCAATACGGGCTTCGGATTTGAAATCCATGGTCTTGTAGGGTTGGTCGAAATCACCCTCGATGCCGAGACGCTTGAACTCTTCAGACTGCACATCAACCCAATGCTGCGCCCAGTTGCGACATTCCTTGCGGAATTCAATCATCGCTTTGGGATCTTTCAGGTCAGGCTTCTCTTTGCCTTTGGAGCGATAGTTTTCTTCCTCAATCTTCCATTCGATCGGCAGGCCATGGCAATCCCAACCAGGAACATAGTTGGAATCATATCCGCGCATCTGGAACGAACGGGTAATGACGTCCTTCAAGATTTTATTGAGCGCATGTCCGATGTGAATGTTGCCATTGGCATAGGGCGGGCCATCATGCAGCACGTATTTCGGACGGCCAGCGGCTGACTCCCGAAGCTTCTTGTAAAGACCCATTTGCTGCCAGCGAGCCACCAGTTCGGGCTCCTTCTTCGGCAGTCCGGCTCGCATCGGAAAATCCGTCTGCGGCAGGTTGAGGGTGGTTGAATAATCTAACTCATGGGTGGTTTCGGTCATGACTTTCGTCTTTCAGACAGTCGGCTCGTATGAGCTGGAGCGCAGTTCAGCGCCGATATGATTTGGTGGTGAATGGCGGCAAAGGCCAGAAGCCCGGCCCCCTGCCCTTGCATCAATGCGGGCGGGAGACCGGGATCATAATTCGTATGCCGCCAATCCAATGGAGCGGCCGCTGCCAGAAATCTTTGGTCCACATGAGCGGGTTCATAACGTGTTTATTGGCTCGTGAAAAGCATTCTTGCGGCACACTGTCACCAGTTTTTCGGTGACTTTGGATTGTACGGCCAAAACTTGCGGGGCACCTTTAGGCGAAACACATTAGGGGAAGAGGAAAATGAACCGGTTTTTGAGCCTGTTGGCGATCGGTACAGTCGCTATCGGTGTGGGTGCAGGATGTTCAAATTCCCGCCCAAAGCCGATATCGCAGCCCGGCCTCGGGCTATCCCTGTCACCGCAAGGGGGCTTTCACTGACCGGAGCGGCCGTTGACGTCAGCGAGGATGCATCGCAGTCGAGCTGCGTTGATCCGGTCGCCACTATTGGGCAAGCACGGGTCAGACCCGCAAGTGTGGTCCGCGGCATGACCTCCTGCGATCTCTTTCATCTCAAAGGTCGGGCAAACTCCATCCGGAAAAGCGATGTCAATTTTGGTTCAAATGACAGTGGTGTCGCCAAGAACATGGTCCTGACCAATCTCGAAAACGGTGTAGAGACCCGCTACGTCTTTATCGACAACCTCCTCGATCGCGTTGAGTGAGCGGGCGGCAGTTACCGACCTGTCCCGTCCGGCCTTTCGCAACAGCCGGGAAAATACTAATCGCTCGATCATGGATTGGGGGATCAACAGGCCTCCCGTAAAAGACATATAGGGTGTCAATTCGGTTACACATTGCTGTCCAAGGATAATGCGATCTGGCAAACATGGTTTGCCGAAAAATCTCACTGGCACCGTGCTCTGGGCGTGCTCAGCGGAGTGTATGCCGACCATGATATATTATGAAATGTAAATGTATCGAGTGGCGCATGCAATTTCTGCAGCATATCGCATCAAAACATGCAGAATGAAGTTCGGAAACGGCCGGTTTGTTCAAAAAGCGATCTGGCGATCCAGGTCCGAAAGCGGCGTGACCCCGGTGAGAAGTGCGCGCGCTTCGGCTTCATCCTGTTTCATTTGTCTGGTTAGTGACTCCAGCCCGTCAAATTTGGATTCAGCACGCAGAAACCCAAACAGCGAAACCGTGCAGGTTTCACCGTAAAGGTCAGGCTCGGCATCAAACACATAAGTTTCCAGCAGAAGCGGCGCATCCGCGGCATCAACTGTTGGCCTGCGGCCAAAGCTGGCGACACCGTCATGCAGAGTGCCATCACCGCGGCGGAGCCGGACTGCATAGATACCGGGCATCAACTCGGCTTCCGGCGGCAAAACCATGTTGGCGGTGGGAAAACCAAGCGTGCGACCGAGCTTCTTGCCGTGGACGATCTCGGCGGTGACCGAATAACGATAGCCAAGCAATCCGGCGGCGTGGGCAACATCACCGGTCGACAACATTTTACGAATACGGCTTGAAGAAATGGTTTCGCCACCCTCGTCATTCATGGCGGCGACCTCGGTCACGCCAAAGCCCTTATCTGAACCGGTCTTGGCAAGCATCTTGGTGTCGCCTTCGCGTCCATTGCCAAAGTGGAAATTGAACCCGGTAACAACATGGGCAACACGGAGATCGCGCACCAATATGTGGTCAATGAACTTATCGGCGGAACTTGCCGCAAATCCGCGACTGAACCGTTGCTCAAATACGGCTGAAAAGCCCATCAATCCGGCAATGTTCGCCTTCAGAGCTGGCGGCGTAAGCCGAAAGACCGGCGCTTGTGGCTTAAAAACAGTTCTCGGATGAGGTTCAAATGTCAGGATATGGGCTTTGAGACCCTCTTTTGCAGCAATTTCGAGCGCAAGCGCAAGCACACTTTGATGACCGCGATGGACACCGTCGAAATTGCCAATTGCCACCACGCCACCGCGCAAATGCGCGGGTGTTTTGGCCAGGTCAGCTATTTGTTCTGCCACACTGCGCCCTCGACCTATTTCAACCAGTCAGACCATAAGGTCGGCACTGTGTTCTCACGCGCGAAAAACTGATTGAGTTTGGCTTCATTGATACGTTTGTCTTCATAATACTGGTTGGCATGGATGCCGCGAGCAATGAACAAGACGTCAATTTCGGCATTCAGCGCGCCGCTGATATCGGTCGCGATGCCATCACCAATAGCAAGGACGCGCGCCTTGTCGACAGTACCACGCAAGAGTTCAACCCGGCGCAACGCTTCCTCATAAATCGGCCTGTGTGGCTTTCCGGCTATGCGGGTTTCACCACCAATTTTTTCATAGGCTGTTGCTATAGAGCCGGCACAATAAATCAGCCTGTCTCCACGTTCGACAACCTGATCTGGATTGGCGCATAAAAAGGGCAAGTTGCGTTCTTTGAACCTGGCCAACATCTCGGCATAGTCATTCGGCGTTTCTATCTCGTCATCGAATGGGCCTGTGCATAATACACCTTCGGCATCTTCCTCAGCGACGAGTTCCACACTGAGGCCGTCTGCCAATTCACGATCCCGGTCGGGACCAATATAGAACAGTTTCTTCGGACCTTCCGAAATCAATCTCCGCGTCACATCACCCGAAGTGACTATGTCATCCCAAGCCGATCGGTCCACGCCGATGATGCCGAACTGGTTGATGACGCCTTCTGCAGGACGTGGAGAATTGGTAATCATCACCACACTGGTTGCGGTGGCGCGCGCATCGATGAGCGCTTGAACCGCAAGCGGAAACGGGTCTATACCGTTGTGAAGAACACCCCAGACATCGCACAGGATAGCATCGTAGCTGTCTGTCAGTTGTGACAAGGTGTTGATGTGTCGTGACATAAGTTCCCCTGGGAGATCGCTCAGGATTCTTGTTTGCTAAGTGGCCAGAATCTAGCTCCGTCCTCGTAATGACAAAGGATGTCGCTCAGCTTGACCGCGAATACAAGCCCCTGTGTGGCAAATGCGCCTTAAGGCATCACCCATTTGCCTTACCCGGCTTGGGGCATTCACCGAAATTTTCCTCGCAGCCTTGACTCGGTACGAAGCAATCCCTATTTCGACGTCGCTAGCACTCTCTACGAGTGAGTGCTAGCGCGAGTTTTCGGGCCGCAAGCCCGTAGATGTCATTCGATCAAGGGATAAGACAATGGCAATGAAGTTCCGTCCGCTGCATGACCGTGTGGTCGTTCGCCGCGTAGAATCAGAAGAAAAAACAGCCGGTGGCATCATCATTCCGGATACTGCCAAGGAAAAGCCGCAGGAAGGCGAAATCGTCGCTGCTGGCAATGGCGCCCGTGATGAAGCCGGTAAAGTCGTTCCGCTGGACGTCAAGGAAGGCGATCGCATTTTGTTCGGCAAATGGTCCGGCACTGAGGTCAAGCTCGATGGTGAGGATCTTCTTATCATGAAGGAATCCGACATCATGGGCGTGATCGGCTGATCGCATCCGCATCCAATCCAATGAATTCTTGATGGGCCTTGAAAGCCCGGGAGTATGAAACATGGCTGCAAAAGAAGTTAAATTCGGTCGCACCGCACGCGAGAAAATGCTCGCTGGTGTCGACATTCTGGCCGACGCAGTAAAGGTCACACTTGGTCCAAAGGGCCGCAACGTCATTATCGACAAGTCCTTCGGCGCACCGCGCATCACCAAGGACGGTGTCACGGTTGCCAAGGAAATCGAACTTGAAGACAAGTTCGAAAACATGGGCGCCCAGATGCTTCGCGAAGTTGCATCTAAAACCAATGATATCGCAGGCGACGGCACCACCACAGCTACAGTGCTGGCTCAGGCCATCGTTCGCGAAGGCGGCAAGGCTGTTGCTGCCGGCATGAACCCGATGGACCTCAAGCGCGGCGTTGATCTGGCCGTAACCGAAGTCATCGCGAACCTTCTCAAGAAGGCCAAGAAGATCGAAACTTCTGATGAAGTTGCCCAGGTCGGCACGATCTCGGCCAACGGCGAAGCGCAGATCGGCAAGGACATTGCCGAAGCCATGCAGAAAGTCGGCAACGAAGGTGTTATCACCGTTGAAGAAGCCAAGACTGCCGAAACCGAGCTGGAAGTCGTCGAAGGCATGCAGTTCGACCGTGGCTACCTGTCTCCTTACTTCGTAACCAACCCTGAAAAGATGGTTGCCGAGTTGGAAGACTGCTACATTCTTCTGCACGAAAAGAAGCTTTCGAACCTGCAGGCCATGTTGCCAGTGCTCGAAGCTGTTGTTCAGTCGTCCAAGCCGCTTCTCATCATCGCTGAAGATGTTGAAGGCGAAGCGTTGGCAACTCTGGTTGTCAACAAGTTGCGCGGCGGCCTGAAGATTGCTGCTGTCAAGGCTCCTGGCTTCGGCGATCGCCGCAAGGCTATGCTTGAAGACCTCGCAATCCTGACGGGTGGCCAGGTTATTTCGGAAGACATCGGCATCAAGCTGGAAAATGTCACGCTCGAAATGCTCGGCACTGCGAAGAAGGTTTCCATCACCAAAGAAACCACCACCATCGTTGATGGCGCTGGCAAGAAGGCTGAAATCGAAGCCCGTATCGCTCAGATCAAGGCCCAGATCGAAGAAACTTCGTCCGACTATGATCGCGAAAAGCTGCAGGAACGTCTGGCGAAGCTCGCTGGCGGTGTTGCTGTGATCCGCGTTGGCGGCTCGACCGAAATCGAAGTGAAGGAACGCAAGGACCGTGTCGATGACGCGTTGAATGCGACCCGCGCTGCGGTTCAGGAAGGCATCGTTTCCGGCGGCGGTACTGCGCTGCTTCGCGCATCGGTTCAGATCACCGCCAAGGGTGAAAACCTTGACCAGGAAGCTGGCATCAACATTGTTCGTCGTGCATTGCAAGCACCTGCCCGCCAGATCGCGACCAACGCCGGTGATGAAGCCTCCATCGTGGTTGGCAAGATCCTTGAAAGCTCCGACGAGAACTATGGCTACAACGCCCAGACCGGTGAATATGGCAACATGGTCACCATGGGCATTATCGACCCGGTGAAGGTTGTTCGCACAGCCCTTGAGGATGCAGCCTCGGTTGCAGGTCTCCTGATCACCACCGAAGCCATGGTCGCTGAACTTCCGAAGAAGGAAAGCGCAGGCGGCGGCGGCGGCATGCCAGACATGGGTGGCATGGGCGGAATGGGCGGCATGATGTAAGCTTGCCGCTTCAAACAGAATTCGAAAGGCCGGGATCAGTCCCGGCCTTTTTTATGGCCGAAGCATATTGTTTGGCGTCGATTATACTACCCGCACCTTGGAAGGCTGCCGGAAATTTCCCGTCCTCTTCAAGTTGCGAACAGGCAGGCAGGTCAATTCATCGAGCCGAAAATTGCCGGTTTGATGTTATTTCGATCACAAAGTTTTGTCTCGCAGATCGAAACAATATTGACTAATGTACTGAAAAGGCTGTATTTGTTGCCCCCACACCCATCCCTTGTAAAAAATTTGATTTTTCAATAAAAATTTAGGGATTAACTAATAAATAAGGATGATATTGAATGGAGCGCCACAGCGGCTTAGGCTGGTTTGCGGCGCCAGTTTCAATGCTGTTGATGACGATTTCGATCCCAGATTGAATTCAAATTATCTTTAATGGCGTTTGTTGATCGTTGCGACAGTTCATGGGGCCAAATGACTTGGAACCGAAAAACAGGCTCAATGCGAATGAACGAGAATTGGGCGAATTCCGGGGTCTGTTTTGTTCAAAATAACTAAATCCAATCTATCAGATTTTTACGCGGCCACAGCGATTGATACTGTTAGCTCAGATATTGAGTTGCTTGCGCAATTTTGCCGGGTAGAAAAATGGTCTGCAGACCTGACCACGGGCATGTTCAAGATCGGTCCGATAGCACGTGACAACCACGGTCTGGCAGATGACGCCGAATGTGGATTGCTTACACTGATACGCTGTTACAGAACCGAAGACAGGACGAATGTGCTGGAAATTCTGGAATCTGCATCATTTTCGCCATCCCGTTTTTGCATCACCACGGAAACAAAATTGGACGATGGCAGCAGCATCTCAGTGATCTGCCTCGGGGAATCGCAAGAATTCACCAATAGCGGTGGTGGAACCATTGAAGGCGTGTTTCTGTTTCCCCGCCTATTTTCCAACTCGAACAATCACTCAGACAACATTGTTGTTCCAATGATACGCCAGTAACCGCTTCACCGCTGGCAACATCAGAAACCCCTCCATATTTTCAGGTGCTGAATAGTGAACAATCTGTCGCTGATTGTTCGGCTATTCAGAGAACACCGTTTTCCCTAGTTTCCCGACATCTTTTATAACAATGTCGAATGGGAGACATTCTTGACCAATTCCACGCACCTGTTGATTGGCCGCATTTTGCTTGCCATCATTTTTATAGCCGCCGGCCTTGGCAAATTATCTGCGCCGGCAGGCTTTGCCGGTTACCTACAGAGCCTTGGCTTTCCTGCGCCAACCATGATGGCTTGGCTGACAATTTTGCTGGAAATCGGTGGCGGCCTGGCAATTCTTGCCGGCTTCATGACCCGCTATCTGGCTTACGCACTTGCAGCATTTTGTGTAACGACCGCATTTCTCGCGCATTTTGATTTTGCAGATCAAAATCAGATGAACGCCTTCATGAAGAATTTGGCGATTGCTGGTGGTTTTCTGGTGCTCGCTGCATCTGGCGCAGGCAAGTTCTCGATCGATGCCAAGCGTACTTGATGAAACATAGTCGCTAGTTGAAACCAGGCCGCGCCTCGCCAGCGCGGCATTTTATCGCAAGACCTATTTGGAAGTGGGCAGTCCAGTGCGAAGGACATCGAGCAGTTCTGCCAATTTCGCATCACCTTCATGCTCAGGCTTGCGGGCGCGGACCAGACAAGCCTCTGATCGCAGTATCAAACCGTCAGACAAAATTCGCAGGTGATTGGCGCGAAGCGTTGAGCCGGTCGTTGTAATATCAACAATGATATCGGCAGCACCTGTGGCAGGCGCACCTTCGGTGGCACCCAGACTTTCAACAATTCGGTAAAGCTGAATGCCATGACCGTTTGAGAAGAAAGTCCGCGTCAAACGATGGTACTTCGTGGCAATGGACAAGCGACGCCCGTGTCTACTCCGAAAATCAGCAGCTACATCGCCCAGATCAGCCATGGTGGTGACATCGAGCCAGATGTCAGGCACCGCGACCACAACATCGGCATGACCGAAGCCAAGTCGCGCTTCAATGGCGATCCGGCTGTCGGAATCGGCCAAGTTTTCGCGCACCAGATCTTCACCGGTAATGCCCAAGTCGACGCTGCCGGTGCCCAGTTCACCGGCTATCTCGGAGGCGGACAGGAACGCGATGGCAATGTCGTCGCGGCCTTCAATGGCACCACGATAGGAACGGTCATTGCCGCTTTGGACAATCGGCAGGCCAGCGCGGTCGAACACCGCCAGCGCATCTTCCTTCATGCGACCTTTTGAGGGGACAGCGATGGTGATTGTCATCGTCCGCTCCTTGCCGCTTCAATGCGATCAATCCAGAATGAAAAGCCCACTGCCGGGATCGGCTCTTTGGCACCAAGCAGCGTCAGCATACGGTCGTAACGGCCGCCACCAGCCAGAACTGCACCATCAGGCCCGCCGGAAATTTCAAATACCAACCCGGTGTAATAATCCAGCGGGCGGCCAAAAGTTGCTTGCCAGCCCATTGTCGAAACATCGACTCCGAGTGCTTTGAGTTTTTCCACCCGCTTGGCGAAATGACCAAGTGCGGGAGCAATGTCCAAGCCTGTTTGATCGGCGAAGCCCTGCAGGCGCACGGCTGCCTCAACCAGCGGACTTTCGAGCGCCAGAAACGCCTTCAATGCCGCCAATGCGGCATCGGAAAGACGGGTGTTGTCCAGACGTGTCTTATCGATCAGTCGAGCGGCGATTTCATCCGGAGCGCGACTGGCGTGGGTGGAAAACCCCATCTCGTCCATGGCTGCGCCAATGTGTTCACTGAGCGTTGCCAGATCACCCGCAGCCACCAGCTCCCTGATATCTCCTTTTCCAATCGCCGTATCCTGTGGCGCGGAAAGTGCCGCAATCATTGCTTCCAGCGATTGGGTATCGCCAAAAGCGTGGATCAATCGGGTTTGCCAGCCTGGTGGCAGACCCAGCCCGGCGACCACGGCTTCGAACACCGCCTGATCGCCCATCACCACGGAAAGGTTCTGATCCGGTAAAAGCTGGCCTATCAGCGTAAATGCCTCGGCAATCGAACGGGCGTCGGCGCTCGCTGTATCGGTTTCGCCCAGATCCTCGATACCGGACTGATAGAACTCGTTGCCACCCTCGCGACGCTGACGGAACACCTGACCGAGATAGCTGTAGCGGCGCGGTGTCGTCTCTTGCCGGGCGATATGGGCGATGCAAACAGGAATGGTGAATTCGGGTCGGAGGCAGAGGCTGTCGCCACGCTCGTTTTCAGTCAGATAGATACGCCGCCGCAAGTCCTCACCTGCCATGTCGAGAAATGGTTCGGCTGGCTGGATAAGCGGCGTGTCGACCCGCGGCGCATCGAGTCCTGCTACCGCGGTGAGAAGCTCATCAGCGAAATCCGGAAGTTCAGAAGCAGGCATGACTGTGTCACACTCCCTTGTCGATCAAGCCATGGCTGGCAAGAACAGCGCGCACGGTTGGGATCATTTCGGCTTCGTCGACCAGATTTTCACCCGCCTTGGCCTCACGCCACTCGGCATTGTCGGTGATCGTTTCAGCAACCTTCTTGCCTTCAATCAAATCCTTGACGATCAGCTTGCCCTCGGCCTTTTCGTTGCCACCCTGGATGATGGCAACAGGCGCGCCGCGCCGATCCGCATAGCGCAACTGCTTGGCAAAATCTTTCGGGTTGCCCTGAAAGAGTTCAACGGGAATGGTCGGGCCTATCGGATTGCCAGCTTCATCAAGCGGGTTGAGCGCCGTGCGGAGTTCCTGCGCCAGCTTGGCGTAATCGCCGATGCGGTCGCGGTCCATGATGGTTATCAACACAGGGCCGGTCTCGACGTCGGAGGAGAGCTTGCCGAGGTTTTTCAGCGCCGTCATGAGCCGCGAAACGCCGATGGAAAATCCAGTCGCAGGAACCGGCTGGCCCATGAAGCGCGAGACCAGACCATCATAGCGTCCACCGCCACCGACGGAGCCGAACTGGACGATCTGGCCCTTTTCATTGGGAATGCCGCCAAGGAGTTCTGCTTCGTAGACGGGACCGGTGTAATATTCGAGGCCACGGACGACGGAGGGGTCAATGCGGATGCGGCGCGTTCCATATCCGGCAGATGTGAGCGTCTTTGCAATTTCCGTGAGCTCGCTTGCACCGCGCAGAAACTCATCTGATTTGAAGTCCATTGCAAATATGTTGAATGCCATTTCAACGTTCGAAAGCTTTAGCTCAGCTCCTTCTACCGTCCGAAACGGGATGTCATCTTCACTAACCGCATCATCTTCAGGAAGATTAAATGCCGTCGGATGGAGAAAGCCGATAAGTTTCTCTATCTGCCCCTCATCCAACCCTGCGCCCGGGGTGAAATCACCCTCGCCTTCCTTGCCGCCATCCCAGCGACCTTGGCCGAGCAACAGCTTGACGCCTTCGATGCCGAACTTGTCGAGCTTGTCGATGGCGCGCAGTACTGTCAGGCGTTTGGCGGCATTCTCGTCACCGCCGAGGCCAATGGATTCCATGACGCCATCAAGCACCTTGCGGTTATTCACCCGGATCACATAGTCGCCGCGGGGAATGCCGAGGGCTTCCATGGTGTCGGCCATCATCATGCACATTTCCGCGTCCGCCTGCACGCCCGGCGCACCGGCGATATCGGCATCGAACTGCATGAACTGGCGGAAACGACCAGGACCGGGCTTTTCATTGCGAAACACCCAGCCAGCACGGTAGGTGCGGTAGGGCAGCTGTATGTCGTTGAAATTCTCGGCAATGTGGCGAGCCAGTGGCGCGGTCAAATCATACCGCAGCGACAGCCATTGATCGTCGTCGTCCTGGAACGAGAACACACCTTCATTGGGCCGGTCGGCATCGGGCAGGAACTTGCCCAATGCATCGGTATATTCAACAAAAGGCGTCTCAATCGGCTCAAAGCCGAAGCGCTCATAAACCTGCTTGATCTTGGCCATCATCTCATCGGTCGCGCGGATATCGGCTGGCGAACGATCAGGAAAGCCACGGGCAACACGGGCTTTAAGCTTTTGCGGCTTTTTTTTCTTTTTGTCAGACATGTTAATGAGCCATCAGAACGCTAAATTTATGGTCGGGGCCTCTCCTAGCCGACCGCGTGCCTGCCTGCAAGGCATGGGGCCTGCAGGGCAGTGTCAAACCTTGATCAAATGCCAGGTCAGAGCCATGGCAATGCAGTGCGAGACCTCGGATTCGGGAATGGCGGTATCAGATGGGATCACGATTGCCCGATTGCCTTCAAACGTCAGGCTGTCGGGATACAACTCGCGGAACTCTTCGACGATGTGGGTATGGCAGATGAACATGAGCGCGATTGAACCATTCTCACGCGCTGCAAGTCGTACCGAACTGCCGATCTGCGGTTTTGGCGGCGTATAGCTCGGCTCGCCCCATTTCAGCGTTTCAGAAAGTGCTGGGATGGAATCAATGCTTGATGCTGTGCGAAAAATAAGCTCGCGCAATTTCAATAGTTTTATTTGTGTTGCAGAAGGCGCCCTTTCGAACACCGCTTCAACTTCCGGAGGCAGTTCCGGCACGGTTTGACCTACGGCTTTGTCACGTTGGTTGAGATCATTTTGGTTGGGGTCTGGCAAGCGCATTCCTCGCTTTGTCCACCTGCGCACGATGCTCGCAGCCTTCGATATGGTCGTTGACCATCCCCATCGCCTGCATGAAGGCATAGACGGTGGTGGGGCCAACAAAACTCCAGCCGCGTTTTTTGAGATCCTTGGAAATCCGTGTTGACACTTCAGTTGTCGGATTTGCTAACAAAGTCTCATAGTCAAACACCTTCGGGCGTTCGTTTGCCGCTGGTTCGAAACTCCAAAAATAGGCTGCAAGGGAACCAAATTCTGTCAGCAGCTCAATGGCGCGATTGGCATTGTTGATGGTGGACACGATCTTGCCACGGTGGCGCACAATGCCCTTGTCGGCAAGCAGACGCTCAATATCGCTATCATCGAACTTCGCGACCTTGTGAAAATCAAACCCGGCAAAGGCTGCACGGAAGTTTTCGCGCTTGCGTAAAATTGTCAGCCACGAAAGGCCTGACTGGAAACCTTCCAGACAAATTTTTTCGAACAAGCGGTTATCATCAGTGACCGGCATGCCCCATTCATTGTCGTGATAAGCGATATAGTCGGGAAGATCGGATGGCCAGAAACACCGGGTCACTCCGTCTTCGCCGGTAATCAGGCCGTTGTCGTGCGCCATATCTGCCTCGCAATAAATGATTAATGTAATAATCGCCGCTTTTACCCGGCCTTAACCGCGTTCTTAAAGTAGCCAGTAACCCTACTCAAAGCTTTATCGAAAGAACGGTGTTTTATCCAACTCTATTCACCTTTTCCTTGGTCATCCACGGCAGTGTATATCCTGAAGGAAAGCATCCCTCTTGCTTTTTCTGTTAGGTCCGCAGTGTTTGGAGTTCGGTACCATGAAACGTTACATTCCCTTGGCCCTTGCTGGTTTGCTGGCAGGGCTTGCCCATCCCGCTGTTGCAGGTGATCGCTATGGCCAGCGGCCACCAGTGGTTTTGAGCCCCGATCTGACATCGCCCTGGGTGATGCAACTGGGTGGTGCACGCGCGCCGAATGGCGGTGTGGTCTACCGCACAAAGCCGCAACAACAGCGGCCCCGTCAGCAAACAGTCAACTATCGTGGGCAACGGCCAACACAGACTATCCAGCGCACGACCAATGCATCCTATGCTTCGCCGAAGAGAAATCCGACAGCGACACAGCAGCTTGATCCACAGTATCTGCCTCAGACTGTCAACTATGACAGCAATGAGAAGCCGGGGACGATCGTTATCGATACCAATACCCGCCACCTTTATTACGTTTTGGGGAACGGCCAGGCGCGCCGATACGGCGTCGGCGTTGGCAAGCCCGGCTTTGAATGGGCAGGTACCCACAAGATCACCCGCAAGCGTGAATGGCCGGACTGGCGTCCGCCAGCCGAAATGATTGAACGGGTGCGCGTAAAGGAAGGCCGTGTATTGCCAACTCATGTGGCTGGAGGCCCGCAAAATCCGCTTGGAGCCCGCGCCTTGTATCTCGGCTCAACACTCTATCGTATTCACGGCACCAATCAGCCATGGACCATTGGACAGGCGGTTTCGTCCGGCTGCATCCGTATGCGCAATGAAGATGTCATCGACCTGTATGAACGCGCCAAGGTGAGCGCGAAAGTCATTGTCATCTGACAGCAGTTTATTCCGGTCAGGTAAAAGACTACCGCCGGAAAAACCTCCTGAGAACCTAAGCCCGGACTGCAAGGTCCGGGCTTTTTTTGTATAAATTTGGTTGCGGCGTTTGGCGCTCACGATTTCGTCATAGTGCCGTCCTTGAGGTTGATCCCTGCCTTGTGCGTGGTAGCCTGAACCGGGGTAAAGAGACCAAGAGGGAGCACAATCGTGACGACAAGACGTTTCATCATAGCTGTAGTGGCAGCCGTTTCCTTGCTTGCAACTGCGGGAATCTCCTGGGCTATGCCGCTTGCACATTCATCGGTCATGCAAATCGAACCGGTCGCCTCGAACCCGCTTCCCGTCGTTCAGGTCGCAACCCAGAAAAAGCCGAAACAGAAGTTCTGGCGCAAGAAAGTGCGCCTGCAGACCAATGAGAAACCGGGCACGATCATTGTCAATACCAGCACCAAATACCTCTACTACGTTGAAGGCAACAACCGGGCAACGCGCTACGGCGTCGGTGTGGGCCGTGATGGTTTTGGTTGGTCAGGCAATGTGAAGGTCGGCCGCAAGGCGGAATGGCCGGATTGGCGACCACCTTCAACGATGATCCGCCGTGAAGCTGCCAAAGGTCGCAAATTGCCGCGTCTGGTCAAAGGCGGAATCAACAACCCCCTCGGCGCGCGGGCTTTGTATCTCTACAAGGGTGGACGTGACACCATCTTCCGAATTCATGGCACCAACCAACCCTGGACGATCGGCCAGAACATGTCGTCAGGCTGCATTCGCATGATGAACAAGGATGTCAAACATCTTTATTCACGCGCTGGTGTAGGCACCAAGGTGATCGTCATCGGACCGAATGGCAAAGGCGCCAGCAGGGTCTATGAAGACAAGGGAATGGATTTCTTCGGCTCGCTATTTGGCGGCTAAGAGATGTATCATGTGAATGACAAAGGGCGCTGTGAGCGCCCTTTTTTAACTGCATATCTCTGAATTATTCAGCTGCTTCCACTGAGACGGAAGCTGATGGTGTATAATCCGCAAGAGCGCGCGGCTTTTCGCCACCATAGGCCCAATTGAGCAGTTCGATCGTGTGAACCACCGGAATGCCGGTTCCACTGCCAATTTGCGTGATGCAACCAATATTGCCGGCTGAAATGACATCGGGTTTTGTCCGTTCGATGTTTTTGACTTTCCGTTCGCGCAAACGGTTGGCGATTTCGGGTTGCAAGATATTGTAAGTTCCGGCTGAGCCGCAACACAAATGCCCCTCGGCTGGTTCCCGTACCGTAAACCCTGCTGCCCGCAGCAGTGCCTTTGGCTGAACAGTGACCTTCTGGCCATGCTGCAGCGAGCAAGCGGAGTGATAAGCGACAGTCAACTTGCCGATATTTGTTGCCTCGGGCAGCTCAATGGTCGAAAGATATTCGGTGATATCCTTGGCGAGTGCTGAAACCCGCGCGGCCTTTTCGGAATACTCAGGATCGCGCCTCAACATGTGGCCATAGTCTTTTACCGTGGTGCCGCAACCCGACGTTGTGATAAGGATTGCATCAAGCCCGCCATTGTCGATTTCGTGCATCCAGGCGTCGATATTACGTTTTGCTGCAGCATGGGAATCATCTTCGCGGCCCATATGATGAACCAGGGCACCACAGCAGCCTTCGCCCTGAGGAACGACAATTTCAACACCAGAACGAGCCAGCAACTGACGTGTTGCGTTGTTGATACCTGGATCAAGAACCGATTGGGCACACCCCGATAGAATGGCCACCCTACCCTGCATCCTTGCGCTAACATCAGGTTCTGGAGGCGCAGAATAGTCCTTGGCAGGAACGCGCGTCGGGGCCAGAGCCAGCATGGCAGCTACAGGATGCAAGGGCTTGATGGCCTTGAATAACGGGATGAACGGACGCCCGAGCGCCGATGCCTTCAAAGCCAATCGAAATCGTTTGGGATACGGCAGAACCATCGCCAACACAGAGCGGATCATGCGATCAACAAACGGGCGTTCGTAGGTCTTCTCGATATGGGCACGCGCATGGTCGACAAGGTGCATGTAATCCACGCCTGATGGACACGTGGTCACACAGGCCAGACATGAAAGACAACGGTCAATATGGGTGACCACTTCCTTGTCGGCTGCACGCCCGTTTTCCAGCATATCCTTGATCAGATAAATGCGTCCGCGCGGGCTATCGAGCTCATTTCCAAGCGTCACATAGGTTGGGCATGTAGCGGTGCAAAACCCGCAATGGACGCATTTGCGCAGGATCTTTTCAGACTCCGCCACACCGGGATCAAGAAGCTGTTCAGGCGTGAAGTTGGTTTGCATCTTTTCCTCCGCCAGACCGCCAATTATGAAGCTGGCATAACACGCTCAGGCTGCCATTCTACCCGGGTTGAATAACCCGTGTGGATCAATCTCGAATTTGATACGGGCAGAAAGCGCCGCCAAGGGTTTTGGCTGCGGCTCAAATACCTGCACACTTGCGCGGTGGGCCTCCGAGCCCCGAACCAATGTTGCATGACCACCACCGAGGTGGCCTATGAAGGCGCGGATCATCTCAGCTTCAGGATCTTGCTCCATCGCGAGCCAAACCAGACCACCTTGCCAGTCGTAGAAAGCATCGACACCAGTTTGCAACCGGAGACTGGCTACCAACTGATGGCCTACAGAAGGTGCCACCGAAACCCGCCATACCGGTTTATCCCGGTATTTGGTAAAGGGCAGAACATCACGCACTTCGCGCCAGAGAATGGAACTCGCCTCATTGTCGATCCGGGTGACCTTGCCGAGACTGGAAACGGAATCCGCCAGTTTGTGCTCGCGGACCTTGACCGATTCAGAAAGGCCTTCAATTCGCAAAAGCGTGGCCGGACCATCCGGCAGTGCACCACCAAGAAACTGACCAGAAATGCCATCGGGAAGATGTGCGGCTGACGACACTTCCACCGACTTTGCCAAAGCCACAGCCATGGCATTCGCGGCTTCGGCATCATTGAGCCCGGATACAGCAATGGTCACTGCTGTTTCCGGCTTGGGCAGTACCTTAAAGACAATCTCACTCATCACGCCGAGCGTGCCATAAGAACCGCTTAACAGTTTAACCAAATCAAGACCGGTAACGTTTTTCATTACCCTGCCACCGCTTTTGATGACTTCGCCAAGTCCGTTGACGAAACGCACGCCCAAAAAACTGTCGCGCGCAGCACCGGCGCTCAACCGACGTGGTCCGGAGACATTGGCAGCAAACACACCGCCAATTGTCGGCTCACCTTTGCTGCCAAGCAGCGGTCGGTGGTCCATCGGCTCAAAAGTCAGCATCTGGCCGTTCTTTTCGAGGGCGGCTTCGATTTCCGCCAGCGGCGTACCAGCTTTTGCGGACATGACCAGTTCTGCAGGATTGTAATTGATGATGCCAGAAAGAGCTGAAACGTCGAGCATCACTTCCGACTTGACCAACCCGCCGACACCGCGCCGGGTGCCACCGCCATAGATCTCAAGCGGAGTTTTCTCCGATGCGGCCTTGGCGATAACCATCGCCAGTTCAGCTTCATCAGCGGGTTTGTGAACTTGAACCGTCATGTAGTTTTTCGCCCTTCAAGCGGGAAGACTTTCGATGGATTGAATATCCATTTCGGGTCAAAAGCAGAGCGAACGCGCATCTGCTGATCGAGATCGACCTGGGCAAATTGGTGGGTCATCAGGTCCCGTTTCTCTATGCCGACACCGTGCTCACCAGTCAGGCAACCACCAACATCTACACAGAGCTTTAGAATGTCATTTCCTGCCATTTCGGCTTTCAATGCCTCTTCGGGATCGTTCGCATCAAACAGGATCAGCGGGTGCATGTTGCCATCACCGGCGTGGAAAACATTGGCCACCCGTAGGCCGTATTTCTTGACGATGACACTTGTTTCCTTAAGCACATGGGAGAGCTGACCGAGCGGCACGGTTCCGTCCATACAGATGTAATCGGCAATCCGCCCCGTCGCACCGAAGGCTGACTTTCTACCTTTCCAGATCAAGGCCGCTTCCGTTGCCGACTGGCTTTCCTTGATGGTCATGACACCGTGCCGTTTGGCAATCTCGATGATGCGGGCGAACATCGCATCCATTTCCCCGTCCGAGCCTTCGACTTCCACTATCAACAGCGCATCAACATCCATGGGGTAGCCCGCATTGGCAAAAGCCTCGCAGATGTCGATTGCCGGTTTGTCCATGAATTCGATGGCAACAGGTATGATGCCTGTGCCAATGACTTCGGATACGCAAGCTCCTGCTTCTTCCGATGAGGGAAAGCCGAACAAAACCGGGCGGGCGCCTTCAGGCTTGGCGATCAGACGCACAGTCGCTTCGGTGACGATTCCAAGTTGGCCTTCGGACCCACAGATCAATCCCAAAAGATCATAACCGGATGAATCGAGTGCCTTGCCGCCGATTTCCACGATCGAACCATCAAACAATACGATACAAACACCAAGAAGATTGTTGGTTGTCACGCCATATTTGAGGCAATGGGCACCGCCGGAGTTCATACCGATATTGCCACCGATGGTACACGCCAGTTGTGAACTGGGATCGGGCGCATAAAAAAAGCCATCCGAACCCACAGCTTCAGAAATCGAGATATTGGTAACCCCCGCCTGAACGCGGGCACAGCGATTTGGCAGGTCGACTTCCAAAATGCGATTGAGTTTGGACAGGCCCAAGACCACTGCGTCTGTTTGGGGGACAGCACCGCCTGATAGCGAGGTCCCTGCGCCGCGCGGAATAACCGGAATACCTTCGCGATGGCAGTATTTGACGACTGCTGCGACCTGCTCAGTGGTTTCCGGCAAGGCAACAGCCAAAGGCAACCGACGATAGGAAACAAAAGCGTCCGTTTCAAATGGCACAAGTTCGCGCTCTTCGCTGACAAGACAGCCTGCAGGCAGCAGATCATCGAGATCCGACACGATTGATCCACGGCGCTTGAGGATCGCCGGATCAGGTTCCAGAAATGCTATCATCTCGGTCATGGGTTCCTCCTGGCAGCTATCGCAACCGTCCAGTTCAAAAAATTGGTATATAATTATTACCAATTTTGCAATACTTGGCTTTTCGACCCTAGTTTTTGTCGACAGCGCATGGTGGCACACTGTTGCTGACATGATATCCATACCAAATTGAACAGCCGATTGGGAGCATTTCTGCGTGGGAAAACTTGAAGACATGGACGTGTTTGCCCGTGTGGTGACAGCAGGGTCGCTCTCTGCTGCTGGCCGTGAACTTGGATTGTCACCGGCTGGCGTATCCAAGCGCCTGAAGCGACTGGAAGACGCGCTCGGCACCCGACTTCTGCAAAGGACGACCAGACAAATTTCCCTAACGGAAGCCGGCCAGAGCTATTTTGATCGCATCGGACCGTTGCTTGCAGGCATTGAAGAGGCTGAAAACTTTGTCTCCCGCCGCGCAGACTCAGCGCGGGGCACATTGAAAGTGTCTGCACCCACATCGTTTGGTCGACTGCACATAGCGCCGCATATCAATGCATTCATGCGAACCTACCCCGACGTGGCGATAAACCTTCAATTGTCAGATGAGTATGTGGATTTGGTGGGTGAAGGCTTCGATTTGGCGATTCGGATCGGGGAACTCAGCGATTCCAGTCTGGTTGCGCGAAAGCTGGCAGGGGTCCGGCGTGTTTTATGTGCCTCGCCTGAATATCTGGAAAGCCATGGCACACCAGACAACCTGGCTGACCTGACCTCACATGTCTGCCTGCCGCCGCATATCAATGACATCTGGAAGCTTGAAGGGCCGAACGGATTGGTGACCTATCACCCGGCCGGGCCACTCAAGACCAATTCCAGCGAAGTCATTCGTGAAGCCGTGATTGGTGGCGCGGGCATTGCACTTCGCTCCACCTGGGATGTTGGTCCCGAACTCGCAAGTGGAAAGCTCGTGCAAGTTCTGCCTGTCTATGAGGGAACACGCGATATTGGCATCTACGCGCTGTTTGCAAGTCGCCAGTACCTGCCGGCCAAAATTCGCGTCTTTATTGACTTCCTGGTCGAACATTACGATCCGCTGTTCAATGATGCTCTTTGAGTGGATAAATTTGTTGACCAAATTCCGGCGAAGTTGATAGTTTGAGGCATTGGAGGATGCAATGGACCAAAACATTTTTACGCGGATCGCCCATGGCCGGACCGCCGATGAGGTGGTCCACCAGATCGAAATTCTGATTCTTGAGGGAATTTTGCGCGTTGGCGACCAGCTGCCAGGGGAGCGTGATCTTGCGGTTCAGTTCGAAGTTTCCCGCCCCATTCTCCGTGAAGCATTGAAGGAACTCGAAGGCCGTGGATTGCTCGCCAGCCGACACGGCGGTGGCACTTTTGTTGCCGATGTGATCGGTCAGGTCTTCACCGGCCCGATCATGGAGCTGATTGCCCGGCATCGCAAGGCTGTGCTCGATTACATCGAATATCGCCGTGAGGTCGAGGGTGTGGCAGCAGGATTTGCAGCCGAGCGTGCAACAGAAGATGACAAAGCGCTGCTCACCCGGATAATCGAGGCAATGAAAGTCGCCCACCAAATGGATGACTTCGCCGAGGAAGCAGCCATTGATGTGGAATTTCACAATGCGATCGGCGAATGTGCACACAACATCATTCTGCTGCACACCCTGCGTTCCTGCTATCGGTTATTGACGGAAGGCGTGTTTTACAATCGCGCCATGATCTACACCTTGAGCGGCGCACGGGAAAAACTGCTGAGCCAACATCTTGCCATCTATGACGCAGTCATGAATGGGGACCCGGAAGCCGCACGCCATGCCGCTCAGGCCCACATGGTTTTTGTCGGCTACGCCATGGCAGAAGCACAACGAACCGGGGAGTGGGAGCATGTTTCGCGCCTTCGTCTTCAGCAGAGACTCCCGACAATCGGCAACAGCGAGAACATCACCTCGCGCAGGACAAAGTCCGGGAGTAGTTCGCGGTAGGGCAGTACTCCCGATAAACCACGGACTGAATACTGGTCGCGAAACTGGCCGGAAATGACAAATAAATCGAGGAAAACCGTGACCGACGCCAACTCAATCGAACAAAAGCGCCCGCAGGTCGGGCTTTTCGCAACTTGTCTGGTCGACCTGTTTCGCCCTTCCGTTGGCTTTGCTGCGGTCAAACTGCTGGAACAGGCAGGCTGCGAGGTTCATGTCCCGATCGCCCAGACTTGTTGCGGGCAACCAGCCTACAACTCCGGCGACCGGGCGGATACGCGCGAGATCGCTGAACAAGTTATCGAAGCTTTTGACGGTTTTGATTTCGTTGTAGCTCCTTCAGGGTCGTGTGCTGCAATGTTGAAGAAGCATTACCCTGAAGTTTTTGCCGGTGATCCTGCATGGGCTGATCGTGCTGCGGCATTTTCAGAAAAATGCCATGAACTGATCTCGTTCTTAACCGATGTAATGATGGTACGCGAAACCGGTGCGACACTTGCCGCCAAAGTGACTTATCATGATTCCTGCTCCGGACTTCGTGAGCTGGGCATTTCAGAGCAACCCCGTAAATTGTTGCAAAATATCAATGGCTTGGAACTGGCAGAATTGCCTGATTCCAACGTATGTTGCGGATTTGGCGGCACGTTCTGCGTCAAATACCCCGATATCTCGAATGCCATTGTCACCAAGAAAGTCACCAATATTGCGACATCGGAAGCAGATTTATTGCTGGCTGGTGACCTCGGGTGTTTGATGAATATGGCAGGCAAACTCAAGCGCGAAGGCTCAACGGTTGAGGTTCGCCATGTTGCTGAAGTGCTGGCGGGCATGACTGATCAACCGCCAATCGCCGGGCGCGGTAAATAGGAGGCAGGACATGGAACTGACCGCCGACAAGTTCAAACAACAATCCAGCAAGGCGCTGATTGACGCGCAATTGCAAAAAGCGCTGGGCAATGTGGAGAAAGGCTTCGTAGGCAAGCGCCGCGCGGCAGCTGATGCGCTGCCGGAATTTGATGCTCTGCGCGACAACGCACGTGACATCAAAAACCATGTGTTGGCTCATCTCGATCTCTATCTGGAAATCTACGAGAAAAAGGTAATTGAATCCGGCGGGGTTGTGCATTGGGCTGAAGATGCGGAACAAGCCCGCGCAATCGTTCTGGATATATGCCGCAAGGCAAACGCCAAGACGGTGACCAAAGGCAAGTCGATGATTACCGAGGAGGTGGCACTGAACGACCATCTTTCGGCCAACGATATTGAGCCAGTGGAAACCGATCTGGGTGAATATATCATCCAGCTTCGTGGAGAACACCCGAGCCATATCATTGCACCTGCGGTCCATCTCAACAAGGATCAGGTGGAAGGCGATTTTCGCCGGGTCCATACGCATCTTGATGCAAAGCGAGATCTCTCCGAACCCGTATCTCTGCTCTCTGAAGCGCGTGGAATTTTGCGCCAGCGCTATTTTGCTGCTGATGTCGGCATTACGGGCGCCAACTTCCTTGTGGCTGAAACCGGCAGCTCGGTTATCGTGACCAATGAAGGTAATGGTGACCTGACCCAGACGCTTGGCAAAGTGCACATCGTCATGGCTTCGATTGAGAAGATCGTTCCAACGCTGGAAGACACGGCCCAAATTCTGCGGGTGCTGGCCCGATCAGCCACCGGGCAGGACATGAGCGTGTACACAACCTATTCGACTGGTCCCAAGCGACCTGACGATCTTGACGGGCCCGAGGAATACCATGTGGTGCTGCTCGACAATGGTCGCTCATCCATGCTGGGCACCGAATTCCAGGACATGTTGCGATGTATTCGCTGCGGCGCCTGCATCAACCATTGCCCTGTCTATCATGCGGTTGGCGGCCATGCTTACGGCTCGGTTTACCCGGGTCCGATGGGGGCTGTGCTGACCCCGTCACTCAACGGCATTGAAAAAACCGGTCAACTGCCCAATGCCTCGACATTTTGCGGGCGTTGCGAGGCCGTGTGCCCGATGCGCATTCCACTGCCGAAGATGATGCGCCATTGGCGTGAGCGGGAATTTGAACAACATCTCAACCCACCTACGGCTCGCTATGGCCTGAAAACCTGGGCCTATTTCGCCAAGCGGCCAAAACTTTACCGGCTGGCTGTCTCGTTCGTCATGCCAGCCATCAGCCTACTGGGTGGCACCCGTAAGCGGCTGCGCTGGTTGCCGCTTGCCGGTGGCTGGACGCGCCATCGCGACTTGCCGGCACCTGAAGGTCGGACCTTCCTGCAACAATGGCAGCAACGCGAAGCCCGCAAGCAGGAGGCCATATGATGAGCGCCCGCGACAATATCCTGAACAAAATCAGAAAAGCGGCCGGTGCTGCTGATACTGCCGACCGACTGCAGGCAGTGAAAAAGCGTCTCGCGGAAACTCCGAAAGGTGTCATTCCGGCCAGAGGCCAGCTAGAGCCGAAAGAGCGCCTCGCGCTGTTCGAAAAAATGGCTGATAATGTCAGCGCATCGACCAAACGGGTTGCGTCCTATAAGGATGTGGCTGGTGAAGTCTCGCGTTATTTGCGCGAGAAAAACC